>LNFM01001215.1_pt1 | contig 119051 bp, 105 predicted proteins | sample 596031 | NCBI WGS metagenome assembly LNFM01 (sample SAMN04254537, study PRJNA301005) | activated carbon metagenome | isolation source: dual media filters at the Ann Arbor, Michigan drinking water treatment plant | place: USA: Ann Arbor | reverse complement strand
CATTCGCTCAGCAAAGGAATAAAACAATGGCTGGGCAACTGCCGCAACATCAATACTCTCTGGCTTTCATCAAGCACCAAGTGAACAATTCCGTCATCAAGCAACGAGAGCGTGACGGGTACATCAATGCTACTGACCTTTGCAGAGCCGCCGGGGTTCGCTGGTACAACTGCCGCCGGGGGTCGCTGGTACAACTACCGCCGGCTAGAATCCACAGGGCACTTCTTGCGGGCGCTCGAGGCCAAGACTCAAATCCGAGTTCTGGAGTTGATTCAGGAGGTCACGTTGGCCGGAGTTACCTCTACGTGGGTCCATCCGAAGATCGCTATTCACTTGGCGCAATGGCTATCGGCCGACTTCGCAGTGCAGGTTTCGGAATGGGTTTACGATTGGCTTAGCGGTGCGACCAATACACCAGCTACACCCGCAGAACTACCGGTGCATCTGAGGCGGTACCTCGCAAACGATGGACAGGTTACGCCAGGTTACTTCTCGATCCTGCAGGAGTCTGGCCTCAATTTGTTTGGACCCTTGCACAACATTGGCTTCGAGATCCCAGCGAACTGGGTGCCGGACATTTCGATTGGTCTCAAATTCTGCGAGTTCCTTCGCGACACTCACAGGGTCGATACCGACGCGCTCCCCAGTTATAGGCACGACTATCTTGACGGGCGTGATTGGGTAAAAGCAAAGCTCTATCCAGAAGAGTACTTGGCCGTTTTCCGTCGGTGGTTTCGGGAGGTTTGGTTACCGAACCATGGGGTTTCTTATTTCAAAAGGAAAGACCCATATAGTCTGGTGTTTTTGGACAAACACCCGGCATTGGCCGCCCCTCCGCGCCCGGCTGGTCTCCCGATCAGACCATAGCGGCACAACGAGCCCCGCCTTTCGGCGGGGTTTTTTGTACGGGATGTTTAGGTCGGTGGTTGCTGCAGAAAATGGGACGGAAAATCTCGCCATCCTCACTTTTCCCTTGTCCATGGGACCCTTCATGGCCGAGGCAATCGTAATCTCCTCGCCTACGTTTCGCCGGGGTCGGGCAGGCCCAGAGGGGCGGCTCTCGACGTGTTCAGCAGTCGCCCGTAACCCGAGCGAGTAGTCGTTCGAGTAGGCAATTCGTGCAGGCTTAATTTTTATCATGGGAAATCAATGTTTTCGAGCAGGGGTTGACCTCGGCGGCACCAAGATCGAGATCGTCGTCCTAGACGACGACGGCGTCGAGCGCTTCCGCCATCGCGTCGACACGCCCCAGGGCGACTACGAGGCGACGCTGGCCGCGATTACCGCGCTGGTGGCGCTGGCCGAGCGCACGCTCGGGGTTGCGGTCAGCGTGGGCCTCGGCACGCCGGGTGCGGTGTCGCTCGCGACGGGGCGGATCAAGAATGCGAACTCGACTTGCCTCAACGGCCATGCGCTGAGCGAGGATCTGGCCGGCAGGCTGGGGCGACCGATCCGCATCGCGAACGATGCCAACTGCTTCGCGCTGTCGGAAGCGGTCGATGGTGCCGCCGCCGGGGCCTCGGTGGTGTTCGGGGTGATCCTCGGCACGGGGGTGGGCGGTGGGCTCGTCGTCGACGGGCGGTTGCTGGTCGGCGCCAATGCCATTGCCGGCGAGTGGGGGCACAATCGCTTGCCGGTGCTGACTGCCGACGAATTGCCCGGGCCGCCGTGTTATTGTGGTCGCAGCGGCTGCATCGAGACGTATCTTTCCGGGCCTGGGTTCGCGGGCGATTTCGAGCGGATGACGAGGCGGTCTGTGGATGCGCGGCGGATCGTCGCCGGGGCGCAGGATGCCGACGCCGATTGCGAGGCGGCCCTGGCGCGCTACGAGCAGCGGCTGGCGCGTGCGCTGGCTGTCGTGATCAACATCGTCGATCCGGATGTCATCGTGTTGGGCGGCGGATTGTCGAACATCGAGCGGCTGTATCGGCGGGTACCGCAACTTTGGGCGCCGCACGTTTTCTCCGACGAGATCCGCACGCGGCTGGTGCGCAATCGTCATGGCGATTCGAGCGGTGTGCGCGGGGCGGCCTGGCTGTGGCCTGTGAACGAACAAGAAAAGACACCACGATGAATCTCGAAGAATGTATTGCACTGGGCGTGCAGGGGACGGCGCAGATCGTCGTCGGCGAGCAGCACACCGCCCCGCATGTCGGCAGCGGCAAGGTGCCTGTCCTGGCGACGCCGGTGATGGTCAATCTGATGGAGGCGGCGGCGCTCGATGCGGCCGAGCGCTATCTGCCGCCGGGGCATCAGAGCCTCGGCACGCATCTCGACGTGCGCCATATCGCGGCCACGCCGGTCGGCATGCATGCGCGCGCCCGCGCCGAAGTGATCGCCGTCGAAGGCCGCAAGCTGCACTTCAAGCTCGAAGCCTGGGACGACCATGAACTGATCGGCGACGGCACGCATGTGCGTGTGGTCGTCAACGTGGCGCGGTTCGACGAACGCGTGCAAGCCAAGCTGCAACCTCGCAAGGACTGAAACCATGAGCGCTTACGACTACGATCTATTCACCATAGGCGCCGGATCGGGCGGGGTGCGTGCAAGCCGCATGGCGGCCGGGATGGGCGCGCGCGTGGCGGTGGCCGAGGAGCGCTACATGGGCGGTACCTGCGTCAATGCGGGCTGCATACCGAAGAAGCTGCTGGCCTATGCCGGGCATTACGGCGAGGATTTCGAGGATGCGGTCGGCTTCGGCTGGCAGCGCCCCGTGGAGAGTTTCGACTGGCCGACGCTGATCGCCAACAAGGACAAGGAGATCCTGCGCCTGAACGGCGTCTACGAGCGTCTGCTCGCCAACGCGGGCGTGACCGTGATGCGTGCGCGCGCGCATGTCGTGGATGCGCATACCGTCGAGTGCGACGGCAAGCGCATCACGGCGCAGCACATCCTCGTCGCCACTGGCGGATGGCCGTTCGTGCCCGACATCCCGGGCAAGGAACTCGCCATCACCTCCAACGAGGCCTTTCACCTGCCCACGCTGCCCAAGAGCGCCATCGTCGTCGGCGGCGGCTATATCGCGGTGGAGTTCGCCTCCATCTTCAACGGGCTCGGGGTCGAGACGACGCTGAGCTATCGCGGCGACTGTCTGCTGAAGGTGTTCGACGAAGATCTCGGCGTGTTTCTCGCGACCGAGATGACGAAGAAGGGCGTGCGCATCGCGCTTCGCAATCACATCGATAGGATCGAGCGTCGCGGCGACCGGCTCGCCTGCGCGTTCTCCGACGGCAACATCGTCGAAACCGATGTCGTCATGTATGCGACCGGCCGCGCTCCGCATACCCAAGGCCTGGGGCTGGAGAACGCGGGGGTCCACATGGCCGCGAACGGCTCGATTCCCGTGGACGAGCATTTCCAGACCAACGTGCCTTCGATCTACGCCATCGGCGACGTGATCCATCGCGTGCAGTTGACGCCCGTCGCGCTGGCCGAGGGGATGGTGGTGGCCGATCGGCTGTTCGGCGCCGGCAAGCGCAGCGTCGACTATCGCAACGTCGCCACGGCGGTGTTCAGCAACCCGAACGTCGCCACGGTCGGCTTGAGCGAAGCCCAGGCCCGGCGCGAGTATGCCGAGGTGGAGATCTACAAGACCAGCTTCACCGCGCTCAAGCATCGGCTCTCCGGCCGCGACGAGGGCACGCTGATGAAGATCGTCGTCGACAAGGCCACCGATCGCGTGCTCGGCGTGCACATGGTCGGCGCCGAGGCGGGAGAAATCATGCAGGGGTTCGCCGTGGCGCTCAATTGCGGCGCGACCAAGCGGCAGTTCGATGCCACCATCGGCATCCATCCGACGGCGGCCGAAGAATTCGTGACCATGCGCGAGCCGGTGAAGTCGTAGTCTGGACGGCCGCGCTCTGCGTCGCCTGGCTACAGCGGACCGAAGGCCGTCAGCGCCTCGCGCAGCGGTTCCGGCGCGGTGAAATGCACGCCATGAAAACCGCATGCGCGCGCCGCTTCGACGTTGGCCGGCATGTCGTCGATGAACACCGAGCGGGCGGGATCGAGTCGGCAGCGTTCGATGGCCAGTTCGAAGATCCTGCGGTCGGGCTTGATCAGGCCGACCTCGCCGGAGACGACGGTGTGCTCGAACCAGCCGAGGAAATCGAACCGCTCGCAGGCGATCGGATAGTTCTCGGTCGAGAAATTGGTGATCGAGTACAGGCGCGTGCCCTTGGCGCGCAAGCGCGCCAGGATCTCGACCGTGCCGCTAATCTCGCCGCGCAGCATCCGCGGCCAGCCTTCGGGCCATAGGGCGATCAACGCCGCATGCTCGGGATGCCGTGCGCTCAGCTCCGCGATGGCGGCGGCGGATGACTTTCCGGCATCCATCTGCGTGATCCAGTCGGGCGTGATCACTTCGGCCAGAAAGTGCGCCAACCCCGCCTCGTCGTCGGGAAAGTGGGCGCCGAAGTAGTAGGCCGGGCTCCAGTCCAGCAGGACCTTGCCCAGATCGAACACGACCGCGTCGATGTTCGCGGTCGTGCGGCGTGCTTCCTCGCTCGTGGACATGCTGCCGTCGGAGCCCGCGTGTCAGGCGAGCGCGCGCGAGACGACTTCGAGCGTGTCCTTCGACAGATGGGCGGTGGCGCGGATGCGCTCCAGGGCTTCGCGTGCATGCGTCTGGCGGCCCGCATCGAACTTCTTCCAGCGATCGAAGGCACGCGCGAGACGCGCGGCGACTTGCGGGTTGAGCGCGTCGAGTGCGATCACCTGCTCGGCGCAGAATGCGTAGCCCGTGCCGTCGGCCGCGTGGAAGCGCACCTGATTGCCATGGCAGAAGCTGCTGATGAGCGAACGCACCTTGTTGGGGTTGCGCAGATCGAATGCCGGATGCTTGAGCAGCGCGCGCACTTCGTTCAGCGTGCCGGGCAGGCGCGCGGTGGCTTGGACCGACAGCCACTTGTCCATGACCAGCGCTTCGTTCTTCCAGCGCTCGTAGAAATGCGCGAGCGCGAGTTTGCGCTCGGGGCAGTCGAGTTGCGCCAGGGCCATGAGGGCGGCGATGGCATCGGTCATGTTGTCGGCCTGCTCGAATTGCTGCATGGCCAGCGTGCGTGCCTCGGCGTCGTCGAGTTCGGTGAGGTAGGCGAGACAGGTGTTGCGCAGGGCGCGTCCGCCGGCTGACGCCGCATCAGGACTGTAGGGGCCCTTGGCGGCATGGGCGTCGTACGCGGCGCGCAATTCGCTACGCAGGGCCGAGGCGAGCTGACGGCGCAAGTCGACACGCACGCGGTGGATCGCGTCCGGGTCGACGATGCTCATCTGCTCGCCGAGAAAGCCCTCGGAGGGCAGGGCCAGCGCTTCGGCGGCGAAGGCGGGATCCTGCGGGGCATCGGCGAGCACGCGTCCGAAGGCGGCGACGAAGGATTCAGGCACGCGCGGGTCGCGGCCTGCCTGCACCTCGCCCACGTTGTGCAGCATGAGATCGGTGGCGAGGCGCTGGCCGGCTTCCCAGCGATTGAACGAATCGCTGTCGTAGGCGATCAGGTGGGCCAGATCGTCGGCCGAGTAGGGAAAGCGGATCTTCACCGGCGCGGAGAAGCCGCGGGCGATCGAGGGCACCGGACGGGCCGGCACGTCGACGAAGGTGAACGTGGTGCGCGCTTCGGTCACGGACAAGACGCGGGTGGTCTCGCCCGCGTGAGCCTCGCCTTCGAGCCGCAGCGGCAGATCCTTGCCGTCGGGCCCGACCAGCCCCAATGCGATCGGGATATGCAGCGACAGCTTCTCCGACTGCCCCGGCGTGGGGGCGCACGATTGCTCCACGGTAAGCGAGTAGCGCGCGCTGGCCGCGTCGTAGTCGGCGTCGATCGTCAGCTCGGGCGTGCCGGCCTGATCGTACCAACGCCTGAATCGGGTGAGATCGACGCCGCTGGCGTCTTGCATCGCCTGCGCGAATTCGTCGCACGTGACCGCCTGGCCGTCGTGACGCTGGAAGTACAAATCCATGCCCTTGCGAAACGCTTGCGCGCCGATCAGCGTATGGATCATGCGCACGACTTCGGCGCCCTTCTCGTAGACCGTGGGCGTATAGAAATTGCTGATCTCGATGTACGACTGCGGACGCACCGGATGCGCCATCGGGCCGGCATCCTCGGGGAATTGCGCGGCGCGCAGCGTGCGCACTTCCTGGATGCGCTGGACTGCGCGCGAATACATGTCGGCGCCGAATTCCTGATCGCGGAACACGGTGAGCCCTTCCTTGAGCGAGAGCTGGAACCAGTCGCGGCAGGTCACGCGGTTGCCGGTCCAGTTGTGGAAGTATTCATGGGCGACGACGCGGTCGATGTTCTGGTAGTCGACATCGGTCGCGGTTTCCGGGCGGGCCAGCACATACTTGGTGTTGAAGATGTTGAGGCCCTTGTTCTCCATCGCGCCCATGTTGAAGTCGCCCACGGCGACGATCATGTACTGATCGAGATCGACTTCGAGGCCGAACACCTCTTCGTCCCAGCGCATCGACTTCTTCAGCGACTGCATGGCGAAGCCGGCCTGGTCGAGCTTGCCCGGTTCGACGTAGATCTGCAGTTTGACGCTGCGACCGGAGGCGGTCTTGAAGGTGTCTTCCAGCAGATCGAGCTTGGCCGCGACCATCGCGAACAGGTAGGAGGGCTTGGGGAAGGGGTCGACCCACTTCACCCAATGCCGGCCGCCCTTGGCGCCCCCCTGGGCCACCGGATTGCCGTTCGACAGCAGCACCGGATAGCGGTTTTTTTGCGCGCGGATGGTGGTCGTGAAGCGCGCCATCACGTCCGGGCGATCGATGAAATAGGTGATGCGCCGGAAGCCCTCGGCCTCGCACTGGGTGAAACAGCCGTTGCTCGAGGCATAGAGCCCCATGAGCTTGGTGTTCCTGGCCGGATCGAGCGTGCATATGGTTTCGAGGATGAAGCTGTCCGGGACCTGCGGGATCAGCAGCCGGCTCGCGTCGGCGCTGAACTGGGTGTCGTCGAGCAGCTGGCCGTCGAGACGCACGCTTTCGAGAGCGAGTTCGTCACCGTCGAGGATCAAGGGCGCGTCGGGGGTCGCTGCGGCGGCATTGCGCTTCATCGTGAGCCGCGCGGTCACGGTGGTCGCTTCGTCGCGGATGTCGAAACTCAGATCGACCGCCGGAATCAGGAAAGCGGGCGGCGTGTAGTCGGAAAGGCGAATGACCGGCGGCGTAGAGCTGGTGTTGTCCATGAGTCTCGGGCGTCGAAGCAGGGGGGTGGCGGAACGGAATGTTAACCGAAGCCTCGCGCCCGCCGACGAAAGGCGCGCACATGCGAGGCCCGGGTTGGGCAGAAGGGCGCGCGCGCCGGGCTGCATGCTTGGCGTCGTCGAGCGCATCCGTGGGCCTGGCGTATAATCGCGTGCAAACCAAGCCTCCCGCGCTTCTTTTGCGCGCAAGGGGCGGGGCGGAGTTGGCGCATGCTGATTCGCGCGGTAGGTTCGATGCTGCACAACAACAATCGTAGGCGGAAGATCTTTCCGAATCTCGCCGTTAACGGGCGAGTCGGCGAGCGTTCAATCTGAATCGAGGAAATCATCATGGCAACAGCGAAACTGGAGGGCGCCGACGTCATCGTCGTCGGGGCGGGCAATGCAGCGGCGGCTGCCGCGTTGGCGGCGCGCGAGCACGGCTGCAGCGTCATCATGCTGGAGGCCGCGCCCGAAGAGGAGTGCGGCGGCAACAGTCGCTACACGGCGGGCATCACGCGACTGGTCTTCAACGGCGCCGACGACATTGCCGAACTGGTGCCGGATCTCACCGAAGAGGAGCGTCGCGACAACGATTTCGGCTCGTTCACGTCCGAAGAGTTCTTCGACACCATGGGCCGCATCACCAACTATCGCTGCGACCCCGATCTCACCGAACTGCTGGTCAACCGCAGCCATTCGACGTGGGTGTGGCTGCGCAAGAAGGGTGTCAAGTTCCAGCTCTCCTACAAGCGGCAGGCGTTCAAGGTCGAGGGCAAGTGGAAGTTCTGGGGCGGCCTGGCGGTCGAGACCTGGGGCGGCGGTCCGGGCCTGGTCGATCTGGAGCACAAGGCCTGCAACCGCGAAGGCATCCCGATCTTCTACGAGACGCCCGCACTCGGCCTGATCGCCGACGATTCGGGTGTGAAGGGCGTGCGCGCCAAGCACAAGGGCAAGATCGTCGAGCTTCCGTGCAAGGCCGTGGTGCTCGCCTGCGGCGGCTTCGAATCCAATGCGGAAATGCGCGCCCGTTACCTCGGGCCGAACTGGGATCTCGCCAAGGTGCGCGGCACGCGCTTCAACACCGGCGCGGGCTTGCGCATGGCGCTGGATGTCGGCGCGATGCCCTACGGCCACTGGTCGGGCTGCCATGCGGTCGGCTGGGATCAGAATGCGCCGCCCTTCGGCGATCTGGCCGTCGGCGACAACTTCCAGAAGCATTGCTATCCCTGGGGCATCATGGTCAACGCCAATGGCGAGCGCTTCGTCGACGAAGGCGCGGACTTCCGCAACTACACCTATGCCAAGTATGGCGCCGTCATCCTGCAGCAGCCCAACATGTTCGCCTGGCAGATCTTCGACCAGAAGATCATTCCGTCGCTGCGCGACGAGTACCGCATCAAGCAGGTGACCAAGGTCACCGCCAATACTCTCGAGGAGCTGGTGCAGAAGCTCGAGGGCGTGGATGCCGAGAACTGCCTGCGCGAGCTCAAGGCGTACAACGCGGCCGTGCGCAAGGACATCCCCTACAACCCCGCCATCAAGGACGGCAAGCGCACGGAAGGCCTCAAGTTCGACAAGACCAACTGGGCCAACGTGCTCGACGAGCCGCCGTATGAAGCTTACGCCGTCACCTGCGGTGTCACGTTCAGCTTCGGCGGCGTGAAGATCGATCCGCAGAACGGCCAGGTGCAGGATCAGGCCGGCCACGGCATCACCGGCCTCTACGCCGCTGGCGAAATGGTCGGGGGGCTGTTCTACCACAACTACCCGGGCGGATCGGGGCTCACCTCCGGCGCGGTGTTCGGCAAGCTGGCGGGCGAGAACGCGGGCGCATTCGCGGCCAAGTGATCGTCATGCGGGATGAGTCCATCCCGCATGCGCCGGATCGTGCAACGAGGGGCAAGCGACGCTTGCCCCTTTTTATCTTGGGGGGAGGCCCATGACTACGAAAACGACTGTTGCCGAGGCGATCGCCGCGAGTCTTGCGCGCCATGGCGTCAAAGCGATGTTCTCGCAAAGCCTGCCCTCGGCGGCGCTGTTGGCCGCCGAGGATGCCGGCATCCGACAGTACACCTATCGCACCGAGAACGCGGGCGGAGCGATGGCCGACGGCTATGCACGGATCACCCGCCGGGTCGCGGTGGTTTGCGCGCAGAACGGCCCCGCGGCCACGCTGCTCGTGGCCCCGCTGGCGGAGGCCTTGAAGTCGTCGGTGCCCGTGCTTGCGTTGGTGCAGGAAGTGGAGCGGGTCAATGCCGATCGCAACGCATTCCAGGAGCTGGACCACATCGCCTTGTTCCAGAGTTGCGCGAAGTGGGTGCGCCGCGTGAGCGATCCCTCGCGCATCGAGGATTACATCGACATGGCGTTCGCGGCTGCGGCCGGTGGCCGCCCCGGGCCGGTCGTCCTGCTGGTGCCGGCCGACATGTTGAGCGAATCGATCGACAGTGCCGGGCGTCGGCATGCCGATCTGGGCGCCTACCCGCTCGACCGGATGCTGCCCGAACCGAGTCGGCTCGATGCCGTCGCGGATCTGCTGGCCGCGGCTCGGCATCCATTGATCGTGGCCGGCGGCGGCATTCATTTGTCGGGCGCGGCGCAGGCGCTCACCCGGCTGCAGAACGAGGCTCATCTGCCCGTCATCACCACGGTGATGGGCAAGGGGGCGGTGGCCGAGGATCATCCCCTGTCGCTCGGCGTCGGCGGCAATGCGCTTGGGCGCATGTCGCCCAGCTATCACCTGCGGCCCATCGTCGCTCGCGCCGATGTCGTACTGCTGGTCGGAACGCGCACGGCGCAGAACGGCACCGATTCCTGGACCTTCTTTCCGCCGGATGCGCGATACGTGCACATCGACGTGGATCCGGTCGAGATCGGTCGCAACTACGAATCGACGCGTCTTGCCGGGGATGCCAAGCTCACGCTCGAAGCGCTGGCCGAGCGCCTGCGTGACCGGCGCGCACCGTCCCCCGCGTTGATTGCCGAGATCGCGGCGGGGCGCGAGCGCAGCGCCCGCGACATCGCGCCCTTGCTGGCCTCGAATGCCTGCCCGGTCCGGCCTGAGCGCATCATGGCCGACATGCAGCGGGTGCTCACGCCCGATACGCTCGTGGTGGCGGACGCGAGCTATTCCTCGGTTTGGCTCGCCTGCTACTTGAAAGCCCTGAAGCCCGGCATGCGCTTCCTCACGCCGCGCGGCATCGCCGGCCTGGGCTGGGGGCTGCCCCTGGCGATCGGCGCCAAGGCGGCGCGGCCGCAAAGCCCGGTCTTGTGCATCACCGGCGACGGCGCGTTCGGCCACGTGTGGTCCGAACTCGAGACCGCGCGCCGCACCGGCCTCGCTGTCGTCGTGACTGTGCTCGACAACGGCGTGCTGGCCTACCAGAAGGATGCGGAGGACGTGAAGTTCGGTCGCCATACCGGTGCGGTCGCCTTCAGCCCGGTCGACCACGCTGCAATCGCGCGTGCCTGCGGCTGCCGGGGCGTCACCATCGAGCATCCGGACGAGTATTTGCCCGCGCTGCGCGAGGCGATCGCCAGCGGCGAGACCACCGTGCTCGATGTGGACACCGACCCGGACGCCTATCCGCCGATCACCTTGTTCGACGGCAAGCTCGACGCCGTGCGAGCGAAGCAGCGTGCGGAAAGGCTACACAAGGCAGCATAGGCCGGGTCAACTTGGTCATGCGAACGTGATTATCTGCATGGATCGCCGATGCTTGGCACGCTAGCATCGAGACGGCAGTGGCCGAGGGAGGCAGCTGCCGATCACGAGATCCATCGTGATCCTTCTCTGCCAGGAGTCGGATCCATGAAAACAAGTACGCTTGCCGTGTTGTCAGCGCTGTTGTTGGGCGTCACCCCGATCGCCCACGCCGGTTTGGGCAGTCGGGTCGTCGTGGTCGATTCCGAGTTGGAAGTCGGTGCGACTTTCCTCGATGGCGCGGGTGCGGGAAACATCAACATCCTGTTCCTCGAAAGCGCCTTCCCCGTCATGCAGCTCTTCAACAACCAATTGAGCATCGTGAACGAGACGGTCGGCCTGGGATTCTTCGTGGCCGGCACCGAGCTCGTTTTCCGGATCGCGTCGGACGATGGTTCCAACGTCGAGAATTGGTACACCGGCCCGGCAGATCGCAACGTCGACAACATCGCGCACGCAGTTCTTACCGATCTGGGCAACAACACGGTGCAGGTCGAGTTCGAGGATTTGCGGGGCGGCGGGGACTCCAACTACCGCGACATGGTGTTCTCGGTCAGCAATGCCACGCTGGCGCCGATACCCGAGCCGGAAACCTATGCCCTGATGCTGGCAGGATTGGCACTGGTGGCCTGGGGTGGCCGCAGGCGGATCGGTCGGGGTGCTGAGGTCCGCTGAGGGCAGCAGGCGCGGTCGGTGTCGGCGCTGCAGCCGGCATCGCTGAAAGACCTCGTGTCGGCATCGCAGGCAGCGCCCCGATACCTAGAATGCATGATCTTCCGGCTTGGGCGGAGCGGCGATCATCCCCGCAGTTCATCGGCCGTATCGATTTATTCTCCCGACATGTCAGGATCGGCCAATCTCATCCGATAAGGACGCAGTGCCGCGCGTGCCGGATCGTTCCGCATCGGCGGGCGGCGACCATCTCGGAGGGGCCTCATGTCGTTGTCGCTGCGTTGCCGCATCGTTTTCGCACTCGTCATGTCGTTGTTGCCGATCGGCGGCCAGGCGGCCGACTTGCCGGAACTGTACTCCCGGCTTCGCGAGTACACCGTAAGCTACACCCTGGCGCCGGATGCGACCTTCAAGGAGGAGCGGCGCATCGCGAGGACCGTGCTGCACGAGAAGGCCGTCACCTGGTTCAAGGAAGGGACGATCACCTACAGCACGAGTCTGCAGACCGCCGAGGTCATCGAGGCCTATACCCATAAAGCCGACGGTCGGCGGGTCGTCGTGCCGCCGAACAATTTTCAGATCGTGGCCCGATCCGGCCGAGGCGGCGCATCGCCCGCTTTCTCCGACTGGACCACGATGACCGTGATCTTTCCCGACGTCGCTGCGGGCGACACGACCGTGCTGGCGTATCGTCTGGTGGCGAAAGCGCCGCTTTTCCCAGGCCATTTCTCGGCGATCGAAACCTTCGGTCGCAGCGAAGCGATGGACGACGTGCGGGTGCGATTCGATCTGCCCGCTTCGCTCGCCGTACGGCACGAGGCGCGTTCGATGACCGAAGTGCGCAATGTCGAAGAGGCCGGCAGGCGCATCGTCGAACTGGCGTGGAAGAATCCGGATCCGCCCCGCAGCAAGCGGCGCGATTTTTCGGCCTACGACTTCGATAGCGAGCCCGGGTATTCGCTCTCGACCTTCAAGGACTACGCCGCGATCGCCGCCGCCTACGGCGAACGTGCCCGTCCCAAGGCCGCTGTCACCGAGCGCATCCGCAAACTCGCCGATGAGATCGCGCCCGGATCGGCGCCGGCGCGCGAGACCGCTCGCAAGCTCTACGACTGGGTGGCTGCCAATATCAGTTATGCAGGCAACTGCATCGGCCTCGGCGCCGTGGTGCCGCGTGATGTCGATTTCGTGCTGGACAACCGCATGGGCGACTGCAAGGACCAGGCGACGCTGCTCCAGGCATTGCTAGCGGCCAAGGGGATCGTCAGTACGCAGGCGTTGGTCAACTCGGGGAGCAGCTACCGCCTGCCGCGCATCCCGGTCGTCGCGATGGTCAATCACGTCATCAACTACATTCCCAGCCTCGATCTGTATCTCGATCCGACGTCGGAATCGACGCCGTTCGGCATGCTGCCCTTCTCGGTCGCAGGCAAGCCGGTGCTGCTGGTCGACGGCTATCGCGACGGCACGAAAACGCCGGTGCTGCCCGTCGACAGCAATCGGCAGGTCATGCGCACCCGGATGACCATCAACGACGACGGCTCGATCACGGGTGAGGTGAGCGTATCGCTCAACGGTGCCTTCGCCGCGAGCGCCCGCGAGCGGTTCCGGGCCCTGCCCAAGGAGCAGGAAGCCCAGTTCGTGGCCAACGTGTTTCGTTCCAGCGGGCATGTCGGCAGCGGGACGTTCACCCGGGACGACCCCAAGGCGCTGCTCGACAGCTTCGAGTACAGCGCGAAGTTCGAGGTGAAGGGCATGGTTGCCTACCCGGGTACGGGCGCCTTCCCGCTGGCACCGGTCTTCTACAGCGAGGCCCCCGTGTTCCGCTATGCGAGTCACGCTTTTCTCGAGGTGGAGGAGACCGAGGTCGCCTGCTCGAGCGGGCGCTCATTGGAGGAATACGTGATCGAGCTTCCCAAGGCCATGAAGGTGCTCGCCATTCCCGGCGACATGAAGCTCGACAACGATTTCCTCGCCTACCGGGCGAGTTATGTCCACGAGGGCAGCACGCTGCGCGTGACGCGTTCGTTCGAAGACCGTACGCCCGGAAATCTGTGTCAGCCCGCGATGATGCAGGCCTACAAGGAATTCGCGCAGAAGATCGTTCCCAACCTGAGGTCCCAAGTGGTGTATCAGTAGGCACGCAGGCGTTGCAGGCCGGCCACCCTCCCGCACGGACAGGCAGGCCGCTCTTGCGGCGACTCGCCGACATCGACGCGGCACGAGCGTCGGCGTAACCGCAGAGCACGGGCGCGCATCCGCGGCTGCGCCCGAGCGACATCGGCTTACAATCGCTTCGCTTGCGGCCATGCTCGCCTTGCTCGGCGAGCAGCAGCGGCGGCCGCTCAGCTTGGAGCCTAGGGGATGTCATGTGGGACGATGTGAACGCCACGCCGGATCTCGAAGCCGTCGCCCGCGCGGTCAAGCGTGCGCAGGATACGCGCGGGACGCTGACGCCGTTCACCTCTCGAGGCGAGTTCGATCTCGATGCGGCTTACGCGGCGGCTCAGAGTGTCCACCAGCTGCGGCTGCAGGAAGGTGCCGTGGCGGTGGGCCGCAAGATCGGCTTCACCAATCGCAACATCTGGGACGAATACGGCGTGCACGCGCCGATCTGGGGCTATGTCTACGATCGCACCTTGATCCGCGCGACGGCAGGCCGTGCGCACCTGAACTTGGCCCCTTATGTCGAGCCCAAGATCGAGCCCGAGATCGTGTTCGGATTCGCCGCGACACCCCCGATCACCACAGATCCTGCACGGATACTCGAGTGCATCGACTGGATCGCACATGGCTTCGAGATCGTGCAGTCGCATTATCCGGGTTGGAGGTTTCAGGCCGCCGATACGGTTGCCGATTCGGGTCTGCACGGTTGCCTCGTGCTCGGTGAACCCCGGTCCCTCGCTTCGCTGGGGGCGGATGCGATCCAGGCGCTGCGGTCGTTCTCGATCGATCTTTACTGCGACGAGCGTTTGCGCGATACGGGTTCGGGAAGCAATGTATTGGGTAGTCCGCTTGCCGCGCTGGCTCATCTGATCGCCCTCCTCGCGCGTCAGCCGCAATGCGAGCCGATCGCCCCAGGAGATATCGTGACGACGGGTACGCTCACCGCCGCCTACGATATTCGCGCCGGCCAGCTTTGGCGCACGAACCTCCGGGGCTTGGCGCTGCCCGGCTTGGCTTTGCATCTGGACGACTAGCTTCTTCAGCCCAAGCGTGCGATGGCCTCCGCCCCACGCCAGTCAGACGAGCGGCGCGACCAGCAAGTTGGCCGGATGACGGCTGCTCGTCCAGACCATCGTGTGCCGCGTCCTGCCACCAGTGGAAACAGATTTTCCAGCGTGAAGGCGACGAAGATGCGTGGGACCGCTCGGGCCCGGCGAACAGGGTTGTTCTTCAGCAGCGGATACGCGCGGAGCTGATTCGCCGGCGCATTCCCTTGATCGATCCGACGGGCTCGCTGGACGCCCGCGGGCAGACCGCTGCCCGGATACTTCGCGACTTCGACGAACTCGATTCGGTCAGCAATCGCCTGTGCAAGCAACGCACAGGCGAACCCGCGGGGCATGGAGCGCCCTGCGCGTAATCGAGCAGCGCAGGCAATGCGCGCGGTTTACCCGCAAGCGCCGATCGCTCCGCAAGCGGTACAGAACTCGCAGCCGTCCTTCTTGATGACTGCGGTATTGCCGCACTCCTTGCACAGCTTGCCGATCAGCCGCTTGTAGGTCGGGCGCTCGCGCTCGTCTTCCGGGGTTTCCAGCACGCCCATCTCGTTGACCGGATAGCCGCGCTCGTCGAGCACGCCGAGCATCGCATAGCGGTGAATGATGAGCCGGGCAACGTAGGCGACGGTGCTCGGAAAATTCTGCTGCCGCTCCTCGCCCGGCACGCGCGCCATGAAATCCCCCAGCGGCTCGGCATAGTTGAGCAGCTTGCGCAGTTTCATGCCGATCCACGCCGGATCGATGACCCGCATGTCGAGCGAGAGCAGGTTGCACAGCCCGTCGAGGGCGCGCGGGTAGCTGCCGGCGAGCCATACCGAGTAGGGCCGCCGCTGGCCCGCCGGCAACACGAGTTCCTTCAGGATGAGCAGGAAGTCGTCGCCGGAGATCGGGTTGTGCACGTCGACCGTCCAGGACATCGTGCCGTCCGTGCCTGTCTTGGGTTCTTTCTGCGCGAACAGGGTGTCGAGCACCGGTGACTTGCTGCCGTCGTCGTCCAGGGCGCCGAGTTGGTCGACACGGAAGCGCACGATGCGCGCGAAGGCCGAAACGACGCTCGGCACGCGCACGACTTCACCGTCGGGCGGCATGGGACAGTCGAAGGAATCGTCGCCGGCCGTGCGCGTGAGCATGTCGAACTTCATGCGCAGCCAGGCTTTGTCCTGAGCGCGCATGTCCATCGAGAGGGTTTTTGCGACAGCGCCCAGCCCGCGCGGCTGCTCGTTGCCGTTGACCCAGACCTCGAACGGATAGCGTTCGCCGTCCTCGACGTGGCCCACGAAGATGGCGAATTGACCGAAGGGCGATTCGAGCATGTAGGTCCAGGAGGGATTGCCGCCCGGCAACTTGGGGCGTCCGGGCCAGCGCAGACTGGACAGCGTGGGTTCGGGCGCGGCTTCGAGGTGGATGCGCCGATCGACCTCGGAGACATCGAGATCGTTCGGTTCACGCGCTTCGGCCGAAGGCGTCACGGACAGCACGCTGCCGAGCACGCTGTTGGGTCGGTACGTCGTCACGCCCTTGAGGCCGGCCTTCCAGGCTTCGAGGTAGAGATCCTTGAACTTCTCGTAGGGATAGTCTTCCGGGACGTTGACGGTCTTGCTGATGGCCGAATCGACATACGGGGCCACCGCCGCGACCATGCGCATGTGATCCAGCGCGGAGAGCTCCAGCGCAGTCACGAAAGCCGCCGGCAGGTGCTCGACGTCGCCGCCCAGATGACGGTACAGGCGCCAGGCGTGATCCTCGACGTCGTAGACGCGCATGCTGTCGTCGGGCATGCGTTTCTTGCGCTGGTAGGTCCACGAGAACGGCGGCTCGATGCCGTTGGACGCGTTGTCGGCGAAGGCGAGCGAGATGGTGCCCGTGGGCGCGATCGAGAGCAGATGGCTGTTGCGGATGCCGTGTTTGCGGATGTCGGCCTTGATGTTCTCGGGCAGGCGCGAGGCGAAGCGCGGCGCCTGCAGGAACTTCTCGCGGTCGAGCAGCGCAAAGGCGCCTTTCTCCTTGGCGATCTCAACCGACGAGGCATACGACTCGTCGCGCATGGCGGCGGTGATGCGCGAGGCCATCGTGCGGGCCTCGGCGGAATCGTAACGCAGCCCGAGCATGATCAGCGCATCGCCCAGGCCGGTGAAGCCCAGCCCGATGCGGCGCTTGGCCATGGCTTCGGACTTCTGCTGCGGCAGCGGCCAGACCGAGGCGTCGAGCACGTTGTCGAGCATGCGCACCGCGGGGCGCACCACCCGGCCGAACGCGTCGAAGTCGAAACGGGCTTCGGCGGTGAACGGGGCATCGACGAATTGCGTCAAGTTGATGCTGCCCAGGCAGCAGCAGCCGTAGGCGGGTAGAGGCTGCTCGCCGCAGGGGTTGGTGGCCTCGATACCCTCGACGTAGGAAAGATTGTTGTCGGCGTTGGCGCGATCGACGAAGAACACGCCCGGCTCGGCGTGATCGTAGGTGGCGTCCATGACCTGCTTCCACAAGTCGCGTGCCTTGACGGTGCGGTAGATCCATTGCCCGTCCCCGCGCTGACGCGGATCGCTGGAGACGTCTTGCCCGGGCTTGGCCGGATGAACCAGCGCCCAGTCGTCGTCGGCTTCGACGGCCCGCATGAAGGCGTCGGTCATGCCGACGCTGATGTTGAAGTTGGTGAGATCGCCCTGATCCTTGGCGTGGATGAAGGTTTCGATGTCCGGGTGATCGCAGCGCAGGATGCCCATCTGGGCGCCGCGCCGGGAGCCGGCCGACTCGACCGTCTCGCAGCTCTTGTCGAAGACCCGCATGTAGGACACCGGGCCGCTGGCCGTGCTGCGGGTGCCTTTGACTTCCGCGCCTTTGGGGCGGATGGTCGAGAAATCGTAGCCCACGCCACCGCCGCGGCGCATCGTTTCCGCCGACTCCATCAGCGCCACGTAGATGCCGACCTTGCCCTCGACGGTCTCGGATACCGAATCGCCCACCGGTTGCACGAAGCAGTTGATCAGGGTGGCCTGGAGCGCGGTTCCGGCGGCGGAGTTCACGCGTCCGCCGGGGATGAATCCGTGCGCCAAGGTGTCGTAGAACACGGGCTCCCATCGCGCAGGATCTTTTTCGATCGCGGCCAGCGCCTTGGCGACGCGACGACGGACGTCGTCCACGGTGCGCTCCTCGCCTTTTGCGTACTTCTCGAGGAGTACGTCGAGGCTGACTTGCTGGGGCGGGGCGTTGAGCTGCGTATCGTTGAGCTTCATGCGATGGATCCTGTGAACGACGAGTGTGAAGATCGCGGCGGGGAGCGCCGTCTGCCTAGGTTCCGAGGTTACCGCGTCGCAAGCTCATGTGGTGAGCTTCCTCCAAAGCTGTTTGTCACCATGTGGTCGAAACGCCCAGGAGACTCGTGCCTTGGGTCGATGTCTTGATGTGGATCAGAAAATCCCGTCTGCGCTTTGAGCACGATCCAAGCGCTTGCGGTGTCGCGTGTGTGCGACATGGCGCTGGCGGATGGCCCGCGATGCGCGCTCTACGCGCATCTGGGAATGGGTTTCCTTCTGGACAGATGCAAGAATAGCCGGCCCGCGAATTTGCACGTGTCGTCATCGCTCGTGCGGCCGGGTCGATGCTTTCGGCTGAAGCCAGGAATTGACGCTTGAACGGTGGTTTGCTGTCAGCCTGGTGCTCGGTTCGGTCGTTAGATACTCACTCCACTCTGCTTCGGATCGGTGTGTCGCCATGCGTGTGCCCTTGTCCTTTCGTGCGTTGAGCTTCGTTGTCGGTTTGTTGCCTGTGCTGGCGACAGCCAATACGCCTGCCGCAGGGGCCCAAGCGCAGCCAAGCGTGGCCGCCGCCGTCCTGCCCGACCAGCGCGTTGCGTCGGTCGCGCGATTGCTGGCCGGTCTCGCGCCCTCGTTGCCCGCGCACGGATCGATCGCCGGCATGGCGGAATGGCAGGAACATCGCGATATCGTGCAGGCGGGTTGGGCCAAGGTGAAGCAGGGCCGCGGGGGCGTCATGGCACGTTGGCGCGACGACACGATACGCGCCGCCTGCGCAGGTTCGGCCTCCGGCACCTTGCTCTATCCCTTCAGCGGTCCCGATTTCGCCAACGCCTATGCCCTGTTCCCCGGATGCCGCAACTACATCCTGTTCGGCCTGGAATTGCCCGGCGCAGTGCCCGAGTTGGAGAAGCTCGATCGTGTGGCGCTCAATCGGCTGTTGGCCGACGTGCGCGTGGCTGTCGGCGATCTGGTGGAGCGCAACTACTTCATTACGTCGCGCATGTCGCGGCAACTGCATACGTCCCAACTGCGCGGGGTCGTTCCGGTCATGATCGCATCCATGGCGCTGGCCGGGGTCGAGGTCCGCGCGGTGGAGCCGCTCGAACTGCCCTCGGTGCGCAGTGGCGAGGAAGAGGTGGAGCCCGCAGGGCCCAAGCCCCTGCGCAAGCTGCGAGCCGTGCAGATCAAGTTCCAGAAGCCCGGCGGACCGATCCAGACCCTGCAGTATTTCTCGGTCGATGCGACCAATCACGGGGTCGCGCCTTACCCCGAGTTCCTGGCGCACCTGCGCACCGCGAAGCCGGCCCCGATGCTGATCAAGTCCGCGTCCTATCTGCTGCACGCGAAGGAGTTCCGCGTCGTGCGTGATGCCTTGCTCGAAAGCGCGGAGTTCCTGGTGCAGGACGATACCGGCATGCCTTACGAAGTGCTGAAGGCGAACGGCTGGGACGTCCGGCTCTACGGCGGCTACCGCCGGCCCATCCATCCCTTCCACTGGGCTTATCAGGCCAGGTTGGACGCCGCGTACAAGACAACGACCGCGGCCGAACTGCCCTTCTCTTTCAGCTACCATTGGGACGGTGGAAAATCGAACGCCATGGTCGCTCGTCGCATATCGGTTCAGGCCGCCGCGCCTGTTACGGGCGTTCCCGCGCCGTCGCGCTGATCGCCCGGTCCGAGATCAGGGGCGCCGCGGCGCCAGCCTCGCGGGGTTTTCTCAACCGTCTGCCAGCGGCGGGTGGCTGTGCTGGTTGCTGGTGCTGGGACTCGGTCTGGCCGTTTCGGTCCGCTCACCGCCTGCCGATGCCGCGCAAGCAAAGCGAGCTTCTCCCGTGAACAGCGTTTATTTCAAGACCTCCGACGGCGTGCGCCTGCATGTGCTCGAAGCCCGTCCAGACGCCGCGTCCGCGCAGGCGCCTGTGCTGGCCTTCGTCACAGGATGGTCGATGCCGGCCGCGATCTGGGAGGCCCAGTTGACCGGGCTCTCGACGAAGTTTCCGACCGCTGCACTGGATCCTCGCGGTCAGGGCCTGTCCGAGGTGCCGGCCGAGGGCTATACCGTCGAGCGGCGTGCACGCGACATTGCCGAGTTCGTGGCGCGCTATCCGCGCGTGATCCTGATCGGCTGGTCGCTGGGCGCGCTGGAGGCGCTGCACTACGTGCATGCTCACGGCGCTACCCACGTGCGCGCGCTGGTGCTGGTGGACAGCTCGGTGGGCGAGCAGCCCAAGCCGCCCGAAGGCCGATTCACGCAAAGCCTCGCCACCGATCGGCAGACCACACTGGAGAACTTCATTCAGGCGATCTTTCGCAGCAAGCGGCCGCCGGCTCAGCATCAGGCCCTGTTGCAAGGCGCGTTGCGCATGCCCTTGCAGGCGAGCATCGACTTGCTCTCGTATCCGCAGCCGCGAGAGCATTGGCGGGACATCGCCTGGGCGTTCGAGAAGCCCTTGCTCTACGTCGTGACGCCGCAGTTCGCGGCGCAGGCTGGCAACCTGCAACGCAATCGACCGGGCACGCGGATCGAGGTGTTCGCTCAGGCCGGGCATGCGTTGTTCGTCGACGAGCCGCAGCGCTTCAACGACCTGATCGAAGCATTCGTGCGCGGTCTCTAGAGCGCTTTGATCCGCGCTTTGGGCGTGGTGCCGCGTTCGCGCAAGAACTCTCCCAGAATGCGCGCGGTATGCGAAATCGGCGCCCGCGCGTTGCGGCCCGGCCGGACCAGATTCTGCGGTGGGCCCTGGGCCACGATCGTGCCGCCTCGATCGCCGCCTTCCGGGCCCAGATCGATGAGCCAGTCGGCTTCGGCCATCACGTCCAGGTTGTGCTCGATGACCACCACGCTGTTGCCGGCATCGACGAGCCGGTGCAGGACGTGGACGAGCTTCTCCACATCCGCCATGTGCAGGCCCACGGTGGGTTCGTCCAGCACATAGAAGGACTTCGGCGACGCGCCGCGCTGCCGGGGCGGCTGGTCGCCTGCATCGCTGGGGCTGCGCGCGAGTTCGGTCACCAGCTTGATGCGCTGTGCCTCGCCGCCCGAGAGCGTCGGGCTCTGCTGGCCGAGCGTGAGATAGCCCAGACCGACGTCCTGCAGCAGGCGCAGCGAGTGGTGGATCGTGCGATGGAAGGAGAAGAAGTCGACGGCGTCCTCGACGCTCATCGCCAGCACCTCGCCGATCGATTTGCCCTTGAAGGGAACCGCGAGCGTTTCCCGGTCGAAGCGCGCCCCGCCGCAGGCTTCGCACACCACCTTCACATCGGGCAGAAAGCTCATCTCGATGCGCTTCACGCCCTGGCCTTCACAACTGCTGCAGCGTCCGCCGGACGTATTGAACGAGAAGCGACCCGGACCGTAGCCGCGCATGCGCGCCTCGGTCGTTTCGGCATACAGGCGGCGTATCGCATCCCAGAAGCCGACGTAGGTGGCGGGGCAGGAGCGGGGCGTCTTGCCGATCGGGGTCTGATCGACCTCGAGCACGCGATCGATGAGTTCCCAGCCGCGAATGGCGTCGCAGCCGCGCAGTTCGGTCGTCGGGCGGGGCTCGGTCGCGGCCGCCTTGTGGCCCGTTCGCCGGCCCTGTCCCACCAGGCGCGTCAGGTTCTCGCGCAGCACGTCGCGCGCGAGACTGCTCTTGCCGCTGCCGGACACTCCGGTGATCACGACCAGTCGTCCGAGCGGAATGCGAGCGTCGACGCCCTTGAGGTTGTGCAGTCGGGCGCCGAGGATTTCGAGCGATGCGGTCTGCGGTGTGACCGTGCGCCGCGGTGCGGGTGGATGGCGCAACGGTGCGGCGAGGAAGCGGCCGGTCGTCGAGGCGGCACACGCGATCAAGTCGTCCGCGGTGCCGGCAGCCACGACATGCCCGCCGCGGCTGCCCGCGCCCGGCCCGAGATCGATGACGTGGTCGGCGCGCCGGATGGTGTCTTCATCATGCTCGACCACGACCAGGGTATTGCCCTTGGCCTCGAGCTTCGAAAGGGTATCGAGCAGAATCGCGTTGTCGCGCGGGTGCAGGCCGATGGTCGGCTCGTCCAGGATGTAGCAGACACCGCGCAGATTCGATCCGAGCTGCGCTGCGAGCCGGATGCGCTGCGCCTCGCCGCCGGAGAGCGTCGGTGCGGCCCGGTCTAGGGCCAGATAATCCAGCCCGACCTCGCGCAGGAACGCGAGGCGGGAGTTCAGTTCGGCGACGCAATCGCGAGCGATCTCCGCTTCGCGGCCGGCGAACTTGAACGTCTTGAACAACTCGGCCGACTCGCCGACCGAGATCTGCGTCATCGCGGTGATGTTCCGGTCGCGGTAGCGCACGGCGAGCGCCTGCGGGTTGAGCCGCTGCCCGCTGCAGCTCGGGCAAGGCTGCTCGGCTTCCTCGTACCAGTCGTTCCAGTGGATTTCTTCGCCGGTCTGTTCGGCATCGAAGCCGCTCAGGGCGAGTCCGGTACCGTAGCAGGTCGCGCACCAACCGTGCTTGGAATTGAAGGAGAAGAGCCGCGGATCGAGTTCCGGAAAACTGCGCGCGCAGCTGGGGCAGGCGCGCTTGGTCGAGTAGACCGTCACGTCCATGACGGCGAGCGAGGGATCGTTCTTCTCCATGGCAGCCGCCAGTGCCTCGAGCGGGGAGAGGACGTGCACGACACCCTTGCCGAATTCCAGCGCCTGCGCCAGCGCGCTTCGCAGCGCGGCTTCGTTGTCGGCCTTCACCGTGACGTCGGCCACCGGCAGTTCGATGGTGTGCTCGCGAAAGCGATCGAGCCGAGGCCAGCGCGCGGTCGGCAGGAATTCACCGTCGACGCGCAGGTGCGTGTAGCCCTTGCCGCGGGCCCACTTGGCCAGATCGGTGTAGAAGCCCTTGCGGGCGATGACCAGCGGCGCCATCAAGCCGATGCGCTTGCCGCGATAACCGCGCAGCAGGCTCGCCACGATGGCATCTTGCGTCTGCGGCTCGATCGGCACATCGCAGCTCGGGCAATACTGGGTGCCGAGCTTCATGAACAGCACCCGCAGGAAGTGATAGACCTCGGTGAGCGTGGCGACGGTGCTCTTGCGCCCGCCGCGGCTGGTGCGCTGCTCGATGGCCACCGTGGGCGGGATGCCGAAGATCGCATCCACGTCGGGCCGCGAGGCGGGCTGCACGAACTGGCGCGCATAGGCGTTGAGCGATTCCAGGTAGCGCCGCTGCCCTTCGGCGAACAGCACGTCGAAGGCGAGCGTGCTCTTGCCGCTGCCCGAAACGCCGGTGATGACGGTGAACTTGTTGCGCGGCACCGACACGTCGATGTTGCGCAAGTTGTGTTCGCGCGCATTGTGGATGCGGATGGCCTCCGGCGGTGGCGGCGCGCGCTCGGCGACTTCGAGCCGGGTCGCGTTCGCGGCGAGGGCGGCGTGACCGAGGCGATAGTCGCGCAGCGCGCGCGCGGTATGCGAGGTCTCGTGGTCCAGGATGTCGGCGGGCGTGCCGACGCAGACGATCTCGCCGCCGCCGTCGCCGCCTTCCGGGCCGAGGTCGATGATCCAGTCGCAGCAGCGAATGACATCCAGATTGTGCTCGATCACCACCAGCGAATGGCCGACGCTCAGCAGCTGGTCGAAGGCCCGCAGCAGCTTGGCGATGTCCTCGAAGTGCAGGCCGGTGGTCGGTTCGTCGAAAAGGAAGAGCTTCGCGCCGGGGCCGCTGCTGCCGGATTTGTGCAAAGCCTGCACGAGATGGCCGGCGAGCTTGAGACGCTGCGCCTCGCCGCCGGAAAGGGTCGGTACCGGCTGGCCCAGGCGCAGATACTCCAGGCCGACATCGGCCAGCGGCTGCAGGGCCTGGCGCACATCGGCCTGGCCGGCGAAGAAGGCCACCGCCTGTGCGATCGTCATATCGAGCACGTCGGCCATCGACGCGCTGCGGCTGCCGTCGGCGCTCGGAATCTCGACCTCCAGCACTTCGGCGCGAAAGCGCTTGCCGTCGCAGTCGGGACAGCGCAGGTAGACGTCGGAGAGGAACTGCATCTCGACGTGCTCGAAGCCGTTGCCGCTGCAGGTCGGGCAGCGGCCGTTGCCCGAGTTGAAGCTGAACGTGCCGGCCGTGTAGCCGCGTTCCTTGGACAATTGCGCCGCGGCGAAGCGCTTGCGGATGGCATCGAAGGCGCCGACGTAGCTGGCAGGATTCGAGCGCGTGGTGCGCCCGATCGGGGTCTGATCGACCATCACCACTTCGCCGATCGCCTCGTGGCCGCGCAGTTCGCGATAGCGCCCCGGCGTTTCGGTCGGTTTGCCCTTGGTCTTGAGCAAGGCCGCGTAGAGCACATCGTGCACCAGCGTCGACTTGCCCGAGCCCGACACGCCGGTGATGCACACCAGCCGGTTGAGCGGAATCGACACATCGATGTCGCGCAGATTGTGCTCGGTCGCGCCTGTGAGTTCCAGGGCGGGATGGCCCGGCGCGACAGGGCGCGGTTCGTTCGGGCGCTCGGCCCGTCTGCGTCCGGAGAGGTACTCGGCGGTCAGCGATCCGCTTGCGGTCGCTATCCCTGCCGGGCGGCCGAAGTACACCACCTCGCCCCCCTGTTCGCCGGGCCCGGGACCCATGTCGAGCAGTCGATCGGCTTCCAGCATGATTTGCGGATCGTGCTCGACCACGACGAGGGAATTGCCCGCATCGCGCAGCCGGTGCATCACCCGGATCACGCGGCCCATGTCGCGCGGGTGCAGGCCGATGGAGGGCTCGTCGAGCACGAACAGGGTATTGACGAGCGATGTGCCCAGCGCCGTCGTCAAGTTGATGCGTTGGACTTCGCCGCCCGACAAGGTGCGCGATTGCCGATCCAGGGTGAGATAGCTCAAGCCCACCTCGCACAGGTAGTGCATGCGCGAGCGGATTTCGGTCAGCAGCAGATCGGTCGCCTCGTCGAGCGGGGCGGGCAGATGCACGTGGGCGAAGAAATCGCGACAGCGTTCGATCGGCAACAGCATCAGATCGTGGATCGTGAGACCGGGCAGGCCTGCGAGCGTGGCTCGATCGAACGTGGCGCCGAGCGGCAGCAGCCGATCCGGCGCGGGCAGTACCCGATCGGCATCCTCGCGATTGCCGAGCCGCCATGCGAGCGCGTCGTGCTTGAGCCTCGCGCCGCCGCAGGTCGTGCACGGGGTATAGGCCCGGTAGCGCGAGAGCAGCACGCGGATGTGCATCTTGTAGGACTTGCTCTCCAGCCAGACGAAGAAATGGCGCACGCCATACCAATGGCCGGGCCAGGACTTGCGCCAGTTCACCCAGGTGGCATCGCCTTCGAGCACCCATCGGCGCTGCGCCGGCGTCAACTCGCGGAACGGCACATCCAGCGGGATGCCGCGCAGCTTGGCGTACTTCTCCAGGTCGTCCTGGCACTCCTTGAAGCTTTGCGTCTGCCAGGGACGAATGGCCCCGTCGCGCAGGGACTTGGTCTCGTCCGGCACGATGAGGCCGAAGTCGATGCCGATGACGCGTCCGAAGCCGCGACAGGTCTCGCAGGCGCCCACGGGGGAATTGAACGAAAAGAGGCTGGGCGTGGGATCCGCGTAGTGAACATCGCAGTGGGCGCAGTGCAGATCGGAGGAGAAGCGCCACACGGGGGCGGCAGCGGCATCCGACGTCGATGGATCCGCGACATGGACGTTGACACGCCCTTGGCCCACCCGCAAGGCCGCTTCCAGCGCCTCGACGATGCGGGCGCGCTCTGCGTTGCCGAGGCGGAATCGATCCTGGACCACTTCGATCGACTTTCCCTCCTGCCGATGGATGCGCGAGTAGCCTTGTTGTTCGAGCAGGCTCAGCACTTCCGCGGCGCTGAAGTTTTCCGGCACGGCGACCGGGAAGGTCACGACGAGGCGAGGGTCGCCGCTCGCCGCGGCCCGATGGGTCAGATCGGCCAGGATCGACTCCGGGGTGTCCCGGCGAACCGGCGCTCCGCAGCAGCGGCACGACAGTGTCGCCGCGCGGGCGAAGAGCAGCTTCAGGTGATCGTTGAGCTCGGTCATCGTGCCGACGGTCGAGCGTGAGGTCCGCACGGGATTCGTCTGATCGATGGCGATCGCCGGCGGGATGCCCTCGATGCGGTCCACCTGCGGCTTGTCCATGCGATCCAGAAACTGGCGCGCATACGGCGAGAAGGTCTCGACGTAGCGTCGCTGCCCTTCGGCGTAGAGCGTGTCGAACACCAGCGAGGATTTCCCGGAACCCGATACGCCGGTCACGACGATGAGCTCGTTCAGCGGCAGCTCGAGCGTGAGCTGCTTGAGATTGTTCTGGCGCGCGCCATGAACGACGATGGCGCCGGTGGTATTGGCCATGGGCAGGGGGGGCTTCGCTGGTTGGCAGGGGCGGCGGTGGGAGAACTGAGACGCGGCGTGCACCTGGGATGTTCCCATTTTAGCGGTATCGCGGTTGCGGGCCGCATTCATTGCCGGAAAGCGTTCGCCGAGGCGCGTCCGTGCGTCTCGCGGCATCGTGACCCTAGCTCGAGCCCCGCCTAAGCTGATACATTGCGGCGATACCCGAGGGGGAGGGACAGATGCCTTACATTCAGTCGGCAGGCGCAAGACTGTATTTCGAGGAAGCCGGTGCGGGCACGCCGGTCGTGTTCGTGCACGAGTTCTCCGGCGATCTCTTCAGCTGGGAGAAGCAGCTGCAGCACTTCAGCCGGCGCTATCGATGCGTCGCATTCAACGCGCGCGGTTATCCCCCTTCCGAAGTGCCCAAGACGCTGTCCGCGTATTCGCATCGACATGCCGTGGACGACATCGCAGTCGTCATGCGTGCCCTGGGCATCAAGAAGGCCCATATCGTCGGGTGCTCGATGGGCTCGCGCTCGACGCTCGATTTCGGCATCGATCATCCGCGCATGGCGCTCTCGCTGACGATGATCGGCATCGGCAGCGGAGCGGATCCGCGTGACCGCGCCGCGTTCGCGAAGGCGACCGAGGCGAGAGCCCGGGAGTACGAGGAGCAAGGATTGGCTGCGGTGCTCAAGAAACTGCAGGGGGCGGCCAATCGCGTGCGCTTGAAGCAGAAGAACCCGCGCGCCTTCGACGATTTCTGCCGGCGCTTCCTGGAACATTCGGCGCAGGGCTGCGCCAACATCACGCGCCGCGTGCAAGGACGCCGGCCGTCCTTGTACAGTATGAGCAAGGCGTTGGAGGCGCTGCGCGTGCCCGCGCATGTCGTCGTGGGCGACGAGGATCCGGCGGCGATCGATGCGGGGTTGTTCATGAAGCGTGTCTCGCCCGCCGTGCGTCTTTCCGTGGTGCCGGCCACGGGGCATCTGGTGAACCTCGAAGAGCCGGATCTTTTTCATCGTCTGAGCGAGGATTTCTTCGCGCTGGTGGAGTCGGGACGCTGGCGGCCCGCCGCCAGCTGAGGGAAAGCGGCAACACTGTTCGAGGAGGAGGACGAGCGTGAAGAACCGATTCGTGGTGTTGTTGAGCGCGACAAGTGTTGCTTGGGCGGCATCTGCAATCGCGCAGACGTTTCCGGAGAAGCCGATCAGGATGATCGTGCCCTATCCCGCGGGCGGTCCGACGGACATCCTCGGGCGGCTGATCGCCCAGGAGCTGAGCAAGTCGCTGGGTCAGAACGTCATGACCGAGAACCGACCGGGCGGCAGCGGCGCGCTCGGCGCGGCGTATGCGGCGAAGGCTGCGCCCGACGGCTACACGCTCTACCTCGGCGGGGTGTCCTCGCTCGTCGTCGCGCCCCTGATGCAAAGCAGGCTGCCCTACGATGCGTTCCGCGATTTTCAGCCCGTGACGCAGACGACGATCTCGCCGCTGTTGCTGATGGTGCATCCTTCGGTGCCGGCGCGCAGTGTCAAGGAATTCATCGCCTTCGCCAAGGCCCGGCCCGGAGAGCTGAGCTTCGCCACCTCCGGCCCTAGCGGGACGGGCGTGCTGGCCGGGGAGTTGTTCAAGTCGGCCACCGGCATCCAGCTCACGCATGTGCCCTATCGCGGCGCCCCGCCGGCGTTGAACGACTTGATGGGGGGGCACGTGCCGAGCATGTTCGGGACCATGCTCGCTGCCGTGCCGCATGTGCGGCAGGGAAAGATCCGGGCACTGGCCGTGACCGGGCCGCGCCGCTCGGTGGCGCTGCCCGAGGTGCCCAACTTCGCCGAGAGCGGTCTGCCCCACTATGAAGCGAGCGCCTGGAACGGCATCGCTGTGCCTGCGGGCACGCCCCGCCCCGTCGTCGATCGCTTGTCCGGCGAGATCGCCAAGGTCGTGAAGCTGGCGAGCGTGCTCGATCGGCTGGTGAACGACGGCCCGATCCCGGTCGGCAGCAGCCCCGACGAGTTTCAGGCCTTCATCAAGGCGGAATACAACAAGTGGGGCAAGGTCATTCGTGAGGCCAAGCTCAAGACCGAATAGCGCTGCGAATGGCGTTTGGCGGGGAGGCGGTGGGGAGCCAGCCCTGCTTGCACGTGTCCGGGGGCCGAGAGCGGCCGATCGACGGGCTCCAGCGAATTGCCGGCTCGGAACACTAAAATGGCCTCGGCCGTCATCACAACAAGAGGAGGTTTCATGGCTTTGCAACGTCGTTACGCCCTGCTCGCCGCGGCGGGATTGTTCGCCGGTGCGGTGCACGCTCAGCAGTACCCGAACCGTCCGATCCGCATCGTGGTGCCGTATCCGCCCGGTGCATCGGTCGATTACACGGCTCGCCTCATGGGCGGCAAGCTCAGCGAGGCGCTCGGGCAACCGGTGGTCGTCGACAACCGAGGCGGCGCCGGCGGGGTCATTGCGGCCGAAATCGCCGCGAGAGCGGTGCCGGACGGGTACACGCTTTTCTTCGGCACGCCAGCCTCGCTGTGCATTTCGCCGGCAGTGCGGGTCAAGGTGCCTTACGACACGCTGCGCGATTTCGCGCCCATCAGCCGGTTGGTCATGAATTCACAAGTGCTGGTCACCTTGCCGAGTTTTCCTGCCAATTCCGTGGCCGAACTCGTCCAGATGGCCCGTTCGAGTCCGGGCAAGTTGAGCTACGCCTCGGTCGGTCTGGGCAGCCCGCAGAACCTCGGCATCGAATTGCTCAAGCACAGGGCGGGATTGGACATCGTGCACGTGCCCTACAAGGGTGGCGGGCCGGCCATGACGGATGTGTTGGCCGGCCGGGTGCAGATCTACATGGCCAGCATTCCCGGCATGCTGCCCCACATCAAGAACGGCAAGCTCAAGGTGCTCGGCGTGGCGGGGCTGGATCGTGTGGGCCTGTTCCCCAACGTGCCCACCATCGCCGAAACCATCAAGGGCTATGAGTTTGCCGGCACGTGGTACGGCATGTTCACGCAGACCAAGGTGCCGTCTGAAATCATCGAACGCCTCCACAAGGTGCTGAACGCCGCGCTGCAGAACGAGGAACTCAAGCAAATCCTGACGAGTCAGGGCTCCGATCCCAAGCCGATGTCGATTCCCGACTTCGCCAAGTTCGTGCGCGACGACTGCCCGAGCTGGGCGCGGGCGGTCAAGCTCGCCGGCATCAAGCCGGAGTAGTTCGATACTTACGGCTGCGCGCTCGCTCGCAGCCGTGCATGCGGGTTCGGTGCCGCGGTCTTAGCGTGCCGACCCGCGCCGTCACTAGCCTTCGAGGTGATGCGTCGGATCGGCGGTCCAGCGCTGAAATCCCGGTCGCGCCTGGATCTCGGCATAGAAGCGCGCGACGTTCGGCACGGACGGACCGTCGAGTCCGAACAGGTGCCAGCGGTGGACCCGGATGCCCACGCCGATATCCCCGTAGGTGAAGCGTTCGCCGCACATGAAGCGCGTGCGTCCAAGCTGGGTTTCCACGATCGCCAGCGCCTTGACGAACGCAAGCCGGGCATGCTCGACCGCTTCAGGGTCGCGCTGCGCTTCGGGCAGACGAATAAGATGCATCGCCAGTTCGTGCTGGGGCGGCAGCAGTTCGTTGTTCTCGAAGTCGAGCCAGCGACTCGCCGAGGCGAAGGTGCGGATGTCGTTGCCGTAGAGCAAGTCGGGCGCGTGCTGCATGGCGAGGTAACGCACGATGGAATTCGATTCCCACAAAACGAAGCCGTCGTCGTCGATGGTCGGCACGCGTCCGGTGGGATTGAGGGATCGGTATTCGGGCGAGTCCACGATCCCGAAAGGGCGGTTGCCTTTGGAGACATGCCCCCCCGGACCCATGGTTGCGCTGGCCAGCACGAAGTCGAACTCGAGCCCGATCTCCGAGAGCGTCCACAGCACCTTCTGTGTGCGGGCCGAACTCGGCCGGCCCCAGAGCCTCAGCATGGCGGCGACCTCAAGCGATTACCGGCGCCACCGACGCGAGCATCCAGCGTGCGAATGCGGTCATGCGCGCGTCCTGGTGCTGCTGGCCCATGAGCTGAGCACCCATCGGCAGCCCGCCGACGCTCATCAGCGGCATGGTCACGCAGGGCGCGAACAGCATCGAGCTGGGCATGTTGAATACCGAACTGCCGGTCGGGCGCGGCGCCAGCGGTTGGCCCGGCACATCGCCCGACCATAGCGGCGCGGGGCCCGGGCAGGAGGGCAGAATGATGGCGTCGGCAAGCGGCCCGACGGCGGCATGACGCTGTTGGGCGACGGCTCGCTCCATCAGCAGCACGCGGTAATCCTCGGGTGTCATGGCTTCGGCGGACTTCAGGATCGCCTGCGCGCGTGCGCTCACCCCGCTCGGATTCTGGTTGACCAGGTTGCGTATGGACCAGCGATTCTCCCAGGCGGTGATCATGCCGCCGACCTTGGCGGCGTCGCCGAGCGAGCGCTCCAGCGCTTCGATCCACGGGTGATCACCGCGACGAAGCAGCGTGATGCCGGCGCGTTCGATGTTCTGAAGAAGCGATTCGAAGGCGGCGCGGCCGGTGGCGTCGAGTTCGGGGGCACCTTGCGTTTCGAGCACGATCAGGCGCTCGGGCCGGACAGGTGCGGGCGGCGTCGACGGCCCGAACAGTCCCGGCGAGCCGCGATCGCCGCCGCAGCGCGCAGCGATTTCGATCGCCACCTGCCACATGTCTTCGATGCAGCCGGCATGCACGCCGTGCGAACTCATGCTCGTGGCCTGACGCTCGCCCCGGTTGATGGCGCCCTGGGTGGGTTTGAGCGCGACGTTGCCGCAGTAGGCGGCCGGACGGATGATCGAGCCCCCGACCTGCGTGCCTATGGCCGTGGGCACCATGCACGCGCCGACGGCCGCCGCCGAGCCGGAAGACGAGCCGCCCGGCGTGCGCGCAGGGTCGAACGGGTTGGTGGTGGGGCCGGGATGCGAGCCGCCGAGTTCGGCGGTGACCGTCTTGCCCAGAACGACCGCCCCGGCTTGGCGCAGCGCCCAGACCGCGGCGTTGTCGCGCTTGGGAAAGTTGCCCTTCAGGGCCTCGCAGCCCATTTCGGTGGGCATGTCCTGGGTTTCGAGCAAATCCTTGATCCCGATCGGCATGCCGTCGATCGGCGAGAGCGGCCGGCCGGCCTTCCAGCGAGCGGTGCTCGCGTCGGCCGCGTCGCGCGCACCTGCTTCGTTCAGGGCAACGAAAGCCTTGACCACCGGCTCGCGAGCGGCGATCGCCTCCAGACAGCGTTCGAGATATGCGCGCGGCGTATCGGCGCCTTCGCGCAGGCGCGCCAGCTGATCGTGGAAGGTGAGGGCCTTGAACGTTCTCGGGTCGTACTTCGTGTCGCCGGTTGCCATGTCGATCGATCCTCTGCAAGTGTCATGGCGCACTATCGCGCACAAGGCGCAAGCTGTCGAGAGTGATTTCCAAGGAGCGATCGTCCGGCCGATGGCCGAGCCGCTGTCTGCGACGACTTACCCGCCCAGCCAGTCGGTGAGGAGGGTGGTTACGTGCTCGGGTTGGTCGAGCGTGCTCAGATGCCCGCAAGCTGCGATGACTTCGAGCCGAGCGCCCGGGATGCCTTGCGCGATTTCGGCCGCGAGGTCCGGCGGGGTCAAGCGGTCTTCGTCGCCCACGACGACCAGCGTCGGGCAATCGATGCGCGCGAGGGTCGGGCGGGAGTCCGCCCGACCCATGATCGCAGTCTGCTGGCGTACGAAGGCGTCGGGGCCGGTTTCGTCGGCCATCTCCCGGATGGTCTGCTTGACGATCTCGTCGCCCAAGCGCGCCCGGCGCGAGAAGAGCGAGAACAACTGCTCCGGGATCTCGCCGAAGCGGCCCTGGCGCGCCCAGGCGATCTGGGCGTGCCGGCGTTCGGTCTGCTCCGGGGATTCCGGCCGAGCGGACGTGTTCAGCAGTGCAAGCTTGCACACGCGCTCGGGTGCGCGCCGCATGATCTCGAAGGCGATGTAGCCGCCCATGGAGAGTCCGACCGCAGCAAAGCGGGACGGGGCATCGGCGAGGATGCGCTCGGCGATGGCGGCGATCGAATCGTCGAGACGATGGTCGGCAATCGTCACGGAGGCGAGGCGCCACAGGGCCGGCAGTTGCGGGGCGTAAAGGCGTGCCGAGCAATTGAGCCCGGGAATGAGCAGGATGGGTGCTGGAACATGCATGGATGCGTATGTGTCCGGTGCGGCGCCGGCCGGGCGTGGGTACGTCATCAGGGGCGCGCAGCCATGCGATACGGGAAGACCGATTCTAGCCTGCGATGGGCCGGTGGTACTATTCGACGACCGAGGTCGATCAGGCAGATCCGGTACTTTTTTGCCGAGTCGGTGCGCGCACGCCGACGGTGAACAGCGCGTTGTCGGAACGCGCTGACGAGCGGGGGGAGCGTCTTCGTTGATGTCCGAGGCTGCGATGATCGCCGGGGCGGCGCGGCCGCCGGGCGTTGCCCACGCGCCCTGCGTCGGCGGATGCGGCAGCATCCTGAACGCGCGCCGGCACGGGTTTGCGGGCACGGCGCCGGCAAAGGGCATCTTCGCTGAATGCGCACTGAACCTTCGGGCCTCGTCGCCCATTCTCACAGGAGAGAAGCATGTCGGTCATTCTGGGCAGTGGTGAACACCGGTATCGGGTCATCGAGAACTGGGCGAAGCTGCCGCCCGAACTCGAACTCACGAGCGATGTAGGTGGTGTGGCGGTCGACAGCAAGGATCGGGTGTACGTCTTCAACCGCGGACCGAATCCGATGCTCGTGTTCGATCGCGAAGGCAATTTCCTCAGCACCTGGGGGCAGGGGATCTTCCCGCGGGCCCATGGCATCTTCATCGATGCCGACGACATGCTCTATCTCACCGACGACGGCGACCACACGGTGCGCAAGTGCACGCCCGAGGGCAAGGTTCTTTTCACGATCGGGATTCCGGGCAAGCCCGCGCCGTTCATGAGCGGCGAGCCTTTTCATCGCTGCACGCACACGGCGCTCTCGCCCAAGGGCGAGATCTATGTGTCGGACGGCTACGGCAACGCCCGTGTGCACAAGTATTCGCCCGACGGCAAGCTGTTGTTCTCCTGGGGCGAGCCCGGGACCGATCCCGGTCAGTTCAACATCGTGCACAACATCGTCACCGATGCCGACGGCTGGGTGTATGTGGCCGACCGCGAGAATCATCGCGTGCAGGTCTTCGACGGTGCCGGCAAGTACGAGGCGCAGTGGAACAACCTGCACCGGCCCTGCGGGCTTTATTGCCATCGCCGGGATCGTCCGGAGTTTCTCATCGGCGAACTGGGGCCCGGCATGAACGTGAACATCAATGTGCCCAACCTCGGGCCGCGGCTGACGATCGTCGACAAGAAGGGCAACCGCATTGCGCGCCTGGGCGGCGAGCAAGGGCCCGGCCAGGAAGTCGGCAAGTTTCTCGCACCCCATGGTGTGACGATGGATTCGCGCGGCGACATCTATGTCGGCGAGGTTTCGTATACCAACTTCCGCAACGTCAATCCGGGCAAGCCGGTTCCGCCCAAGATGCGCAGCTTGCAAAAGCTCGAGCGGGTGCACTGAGTTCATCGCCTCGACTGCGATCCTCGTCGGCGAGTGTCCCGGGGCCGGGATGCGTCGGTGGAGCGGGCGAAGGTGCGCGGCCGATGACTGACCGCGCATGACGCAAGCCGTCGCGATCCGCCGCGTCCTGCATCTGGACATGGACGCCTTCTTTGCCGCCGTCGAGCTTCTGCGGCGGCCCGATCTCAAGGGCAAACCCTTGATCATCGGGGGGCGCGGCGACCCGACGCGGCGCGGCGTCGTGGCGACGGCGACGTACGAAGCACGCAAGTTCGGGGTGCGCTCGGGCATGCCCTTTCGCACCGCGAAGCGGCTGTGCCCCGACGCGGTTTATCTGCCGACAGATTTCGCCGAATACACGCGCTGGTCGCAGGTCTTCAAGCACGCCATGCGGGAAGTGTCGCCGCTGTTCGAAGATCGGGGCATCGACGAAGCCTATCTCGACATCAGCGACCTGGCGGCAAGCAGCGAGCAGATCGGGCAGTCGCTCAAGCTGCGCATCGAGCGCGACACCGGGATGACCTGCTCGATCGGGATCGCGCCCAACAAGCTCATTGCCAAGATCGCGTCCGATCTCGACAAGCCCGATGGGCTCACCATCCTGGGGGCGCACGACATTCCACTGCGCATCTGGCCGCTCGAAGCGCGCAAGATTCCGGGGATCGGCCCCAAGGCTGACGAAAGGCTGCGCGCATTGGGCATACGCACCATAGGCGAATTGGCGGCCGCCTCGCTCGAGCACCTCGCAGCGCATTTCGGTGCGGCGATGGCGACGTTCATGCGTGCCGCCGCGCAAGGGCGCCACGACACGCCGATCGTCACGCAGCGCGAGCCCAAATCGCGCAGCCGCGAGACGACCTTCCAGGACGATGTTTCCGATTGGCAGCAGATCGCCCGAACGTTGGCCTCGCTGTCGGCACGCGTGGCGGAGGATCTGCGCGCTCGCGGCTATGTCGGGCGCACGGTGGGCATCAAGTTGAGGTTCGCGGACTTCCATACCGTCACGCGTGATCGCACGTTGGCCGAGCCGACCAACGATGCGAGGGTGATCCGCAAGGCGGTCTTCGAATGCCTGGGGCGCATCGTGCTCGATCGACGCGTGCGACTGCTCGGCGTTCGAGTCACCGAACTGAGCGAGCCGGGCGCGCAGTCGCCCAATGGCGATCTGCTGCGCTGAGCGGCTGGGGCGATGCTCCGACGGCGGCCGACTGCTCGCGGCGTCGCGGTTCAGCTCTTCCAGGAGTCTTTCAGGCCGACGGCGCGGTTGAACACCGGCGCGCCCGGGCGAGAATCGACCCGATCCGCGACGAAGTAGCCATGGCGCTCGAACTGGAAGCGCGAGTCGGGTGCTGCGTCCCGCAGCGAGGCTTCCAGCTGAGCGGTGATGACGTGCTTCGAATCCGGGTTGAGGTCTTCGATATAGTCGCGCTCGGCGCCGGGGTTGGGCACCTTGAACAGCCGGTCGTACAGCCGTACCGAGGCCGCATAAGCATGAGGTGCGCTGACCCAGTGGATGTTGCCCTTGACCTTGTAGTTGTTGGCGCCGTCGGTGCCGGATTTCGAATCCGGAAAATAGGTGCAGCGCACGGCAACGACATTGCCTGCGTCATCCTTGTCGCAGCCGGTGCATTCCACCACGAAGCCGTAGCGAAGCCGCACGCGGTTGCCCGGGAACAAGCGAAAGTATCCCTTGGGCGGTGCTTCGGCGAAGTCTTCGCGCTCGATCCACAGTTCGCGCGAGAAGGGCACTTCCCGCTTGCCCCAATCGGGCTTCTGCGGATGATTGGGGGCTTCGCACGCTTCTTCTCGAGCTTCTGGATAGTTGTCGATCACGAGCTTGACCGGGTCCAGCACGGCGATGCGGCGCGGCGCGGTTTCGTTCATGTGATCGCGCATGCATTCTTCCAGCACCGAGAAGTCGATCCACGAGTCTGCCTTGGAGACGCCGATACGCTCGGCAAAGGCGCGGAACCCTTCGGGGGTGAAGCCACGACGGCGGGCACCGACCAGGGTGGGCATGCGCGGATCGTCCCAGCCTTCGACGTGCTTGTCTTCGACCAACTGGATCAATTTGCGCTTGGAGAGCACGACGTAGCTCAGATTGAGCCGGGCGAACTCGTACTGGCGCGGCAAGGGGCGTGCGAGCAGTCCGAAGTCGGCGAGCTTCTCCAGCACCCAGTCGTACAAGGGGCGGTGATCCACGAATTCCAGCGTGCAGATGGACTGGGTGATGTTTTCCAGCGCATCCGAGATGCAGTGGGTGTAGTCGTAGAGCGGATAGACGCACCAGCGATTGCCCGTGCGATGATGGTGCGCGTGACGAATGCGGAAGATCGCCGGATCGCGCATGTTCATGTTGGGCGAGGCCATGTCGATCTTCAGGCGCAGCACATGGGCGCCGTCGGGGAATTCGCCGGCGGCCATGCGGCGAAAGAGCGCGAGACTCTCCTCCGGCGGGCGCTCGCGGTACGCGCTGTTGCGGCCGGGTTCGGTCAGCGTGCCGCGGTTGGTGCGCATCTCTTCGGCGCTCTGGCTGTCGACGTAGGCGCAGCCACGCTCGATGAAGGCTTCCGCGAACCGATAGAGCACGTCGAAGTAGTCCGATGCGTAGTACAGGTGCTCGCCCCAGTCGAAGCCGAGCCAGCGTACCGCGTCGAGGATGGAGTCGACGTACTCTTGTTCTTCCTTGGCCGGATTGGTGTCGTCGAAGCGCATGTGGCAGGCGCCGCCGTAGTCGCGCGCCAGGCCGAAGTTCAGGCATATCGATTTGGCATGACCGAAATGCAGGTAGCCGTTGGGCTCGGGGGGAAAGCGCGTGCGAATCGGCCACGGGTCCGGCGCCGCGTTTGCATGCGCGACCGCGGGGCCCGGCTTGCCGCCCCAAGTGCGCGCTGCATAGCGGCCGGTGCGCAAGTCGTCCTCGACGACCGCCCGCAGGAAGTTGGAAACCGCCGCCGGCTGGGCCTTGCTCGCGCCGGGGGCTGTCGTCGCTTCGCTGCGGGTCGATTTGGAACTCATGGGATGCATCCTTCGAGACTTCGGGCAGAGCCTTCCGATTCTACCCAAGCCGCGTCTGCAGGCCGATAGCGTTATGCGGCGGGCAGGCCGGAATTGGCGAAGAAGTAGGCGAACGCGAAGATGCCCAGCATGGCGAACACGAGCGAGAGCTTGACCACGGTCGCCAGCAACAGGCCCAGCCAGGTGCCGAGCGCTACCTTGCTGGCGGCCATCATGTCGCGCCGACTGCTGAGTTCGCCGACGAGCGCGCCCACGAACGGGCCGAGGATCAGCCCGGGAATGCCGAACAGAAGACCGAACAAGGTGCCCAGCGCAGCGCCGATGATCGCGGCTCGACTGGCCCCGAAACGCTTGGCGCCGAGCACGCTCGCCAACAGGTCGACCGCGATGCTGACGACGGTGATGACGCCCAGAACGGCCAGCGTGAAATAGCCTACCCGTTGGAAATCGTCGATCCATGCGGCGAGCAGCATGCCGGCGAATACCAGCGGCAAGCCGGGCAGTGCGGGCAGTATCGTGCCTGCGACGCCGATGGCAACGAGCGCCAAGGCGAGCAGCCACAGCCAGAAATCCGGGCCCAGAGTCATCGATCGTTCTTTCGTTGTGAGCGCTTCGCGCCGCGCGGCGAAGCTCGCGGGTTAACCACGGACCGAAGCCGCCGCGGTTTGGTTCCGCCCGCCGCTCGGGGGCGCGAGCGGGCGGCCTTGCATGGTAACGGCTGACCGGCGTTTGCTACCTGCGTGCGCGATTTTGCCGCTTTACTTGTGCTTCCGACCTGCCTATGCTCGGCCGCCGTGCGTACGCTCACATTTGCCGTGCTCAAACGGCTCGCCGACGGAGAGTTCCATTCGGGCGAGGCGCTCGCGCGCGACCTCGATGTCTCGCGCGCTTCCATCTGGAATGCGCTCAACGAAGCCCGTCTGGCCGGCGTCGAGGTGCAGCGGGTGCATGGCCGAGGTTATCGTCTGCCCCAGGTGCTCGACTGGCTCGATGCGGCACGCATCAACGCAGCCGTCGGTGCCCAAGGCTTGCACGTGCGCGTCATCGATTGCTGCGAGTCGACCAATGCCGACATGCTGCGTGCTGCCGAGGCCGGCGCGTCAAGCGGCGAGGTGCTGATTGCCGAAATGCAAACCCAGGGGCGCGGCCGATTGGGACGAAGGTGGCATTCCGGGCTGGCAAGCTCGCTCACGTTCTCGCTGCTGTGGCGTTTCGACAAATCCGTGGCCGGACTGGCGGGGCTGTCGTTGGCCGTGGGGTTGGCCGTCGCGCGCGTATTGCATTCGCTCGGCGTGGCTGTCGGTTTGAAATGGCCGAACGACCTGATCTGGCAAGGCTGCAAGCTGGGCGGTATTCTGATCGAGGTCCGCGGCGATGCCTTGGGGCCTTGCGCGGCGGTGATCGGCATCGGCCTCAATGTGCGCCTGGGCGCCGAAGAGAAGGAACTCATCGACCAGGCCGCGGCGGACCTTGCCGATACCGGGCTGCTGCATCTTTCGCGCAGCGATCTGCTCGCGGCCATTCTGGTGGAACTCGCGACCCTGTTGCAGCGCTTCGGCACCGAGGGATTCGCCTCGCTGCGCGAAGAGTGGACGCGTTTTCATGCTCACCAGGGCAAGGCGGTGAGCCTGCTCGCGCCCGACGGCGGCGTGATTCGCGGCAAGGCGCTCGGTGTGGACGACAGCGCGTGTCTGCTGATAGAAACTTCGTCGGGCATCCGTGCAATTCACACGGGCGACGTATCCTTGCGGACGAGTTCATGATTCTCGCTATCGACGCGGGCAACACGCGCATCAAGTGGGGCAGGCGGGCAGAAGGCAGATGGCTGCAGGTCGGCGCGTGTGCCACCGCGGACAGCCAGGCGCTTTCGGAAGGCGTGGGTGGCGCAGAGCGCTGCGAGCGGATCGTCGTAGCCAATGTCGCCGGCGACCGCGTGCGTGCGCGCATCGAACAAGTGCTTGGCAACCGCGGCTGTGCCCCGGAATTCATCGTCAGTCAGCCCGCCCAGTGCGGCGTGCGTTCGAGCTACGACGAGCCGAGTCAGCTCGGATGCGATCGCTGGGCGGCATTGATCGGAGCGCATGCGCTGTTGCCGGGTGCATCGCTCGTCGTCAATGCGGGCACGGCGCTGACGGTCGATGCCTTGACCGAAGACGGGTTGTTTTTGGGGGGCATCATCGCGCCCGGCGTGGATCTGATGCGACGCGCGCTCGATGAGCATACGGCCGGTTTGTCGCTGCGCGACGGCGAGGTGCGGTTCTTTCCCTCCAATACCGGTGATGCGATCATGAGCGGGGCGACGCATGCGGCGGCCGGCGCGGTGGAGCGCATGGCGGCATTCATGCGCGAGAGCGGGCATGAATCGCTGCGGGTCATCCTCAGCGGAGGCAGTGGCGCATCGTTGCGCGCCTGGCTCGCGCTCGATACCGTTGTGATCGACAATCTGGTGCTCGAGGGCCTCGCTGCCATCGCCGAAGAGGACACTTGATGCGCTGGGTCGCATTGCTGCTCTTGCTTGCGAATCTCGCGGTGGGCGCCTACCTGCTTGTGCCGCGGAACTCGCCCCCAGAGATGGCCGATTTGCGAGCCCTGGAGCTGAACGCGGACAAGTTGAAGCGCGTCAGCGGGCCGGCGCAAAGCCCCGTGCCCCTGATAAAGGCGGGCGCTTGTCTGGAGTGGGGGCCGTTCACCACGGCGGAGTTGCAGCGCGCGCAGGAAGCGTTGTCCAAGCTCAAGGTCGCGAACGCGAATGCGCGGGAGGTCGACTCGCCTGCCGCGTGGTGGGTCTACCTCCCGCCGGCGAAATCGCGCGAGGATGCCGACCGGCGTGTGCGCGAACTGGAGGAACTCGGAGTTTCCGATGCGCGGGTGGTGACCGATGAAGGCTATCGCAATGCCGTTTCGCTGGGCATCTTCAGGAGCCAAGAAGCGGCGGCTGCCTACCAGGCTCGCATGCGCGCGAGCAAGGTTCGCAACACCGCGATCACGCAGCGCCCTGGCCTGTTGCGGTTGTCCGTGATCGTCATCGCCGAGCCCACCTCGGCGCTGGTCGCCCGATTGGCGGAACTCAACGCGGCGACCAGCGGAGTAGAGTTGAAAGCGGTGGCGTGCCCCGCTGCCGAGGGTTGAGGCATCGCGGGGCCACTCCCCGCACATACCAAGAGAGCAAGAGAGGACACATGATCGATTTCTCGCTGACTTCGGAACAGAAGGTGTTGCGCGAGCGCGTGCGCGAATTCATCGTCGAGCGCATCTTGCCCCTGGAGCGCGATCCGCGCCAGGGGCCGCATGGCCCGCAGGACGATTTTAGGCGCGAGCTCAACGTGCTGGCCGAGTCGGCCGGCCTGCTCGCTCCGCACGTGGGCGCCGAGTGGGGCGGCTTGGGCCTCGACCATGTGAGTTGCGCCATCGTGTTCGAGGCGGCGGGCTACTCTCCGATCGGCCCGATCGCGATGAACTGCTCGGCGCCGGACGAGGGCAACATGCACATGCTCGAACTCATCGCCACCGAGCAGCAGAAGGACCGTTTTCTGCGCCCGCTCGCCAAGGGCGAGACGCGCTCTTGCTTTGCCATGACCGAGCCGGCGCCTGGCGCCGGTGCCGACCCCAACCTGCTGCTCACCGAGGCGCGGCGGGACGGTGATGGCTACGTGGTCAACGGCGTGAAGTGGCTCATCACGGGCGCACAAGGCGCGGCATTCGCCATCATCATGGCGCGTACCGAGGAAGGTGCGACGATGCTGCTCTCGGACATGAGCGCGCCTGGCATCCGGATCGAACGCATCCTCGATACGATCGATCAGGGCTTTGCAGGCGGCCATGCCGTGCTGAGGTTCGAGAATCTGCGCATTCCCGCGCAGAACGTGCTCGGCGCACCGGGCCAAGGGTTCAAGTACGCACAGGTCCGACTCGCGCCGGCCCGACTCACCCATTGCATGCGCTGGCTCGGGGCCGCCGGGCGGGCTCACGACATCGCGCGCCGCTATGCAGCCACGCGGCAGGCGTTCGGCAAGACGTTGGGCGAGCATGAAGGCGTGGGGTTCATGCTGGCCGACAACGAACTCGACATGCATCAATGCCGGCTGGCGATCTGGCACTGCGCATGGCTGCTCGATCAGGGGCAGTCGGCCGGCTCGGCGTCCAGCATGGCGAAGGTGATCTGTTCCGAAGGCCTGTATCGCGTGGCAGATCGTTGCGTGCAGATTCTCGGTGGCATGGGCGTGACTCAAGACACCGTGGTGGAGCGCATCTTCAGGGAGATTCGCGCGTTCAGGATCTATGACGGTCCGTCGGAAACGCATCGCTGGGCACTGGCGCGCCGCGCTTTGCGCAGCGTGGGCGATCTGCCCGCGGGCATCTAGCAGCCTGTCGGACTGATGCGATTCGCGGACGCCCCAATGCCCTTGAGCACTTCATGATCCGCTGAAGCTCTTCAAAGGCCGTCGAACGCGGATGGCGATCAGTGCGCTACGCAAGGAAATGGTCATTCTGCCTAAGTTCGACAGAGTGCTAGATGCATGCAAGCGATCCGCAGCGCGGCGGCCTAGCCGCGCAGGAAGTGCCGTGTCGAAGGTCGTTGACCTTGGCGTCAGACCCCGGCGTCGCGAATCCGCTCGACGACTGCCGTGGTCGAGCGATCGTGGCGAAAGGGAATCGAGACCACGCGCCCACCCCAGCCGGTGACTTCGGCGCCGCCGACGATCTTGTCGGTCGGCCAATCGCCGCCCTTGACCAGCACGTCGGGCCGCAGCGACTGGATCAATTTCAAGGGCGTGTCGTCATCGAACCACGTGACCAGATCGACGCTGCCCAGCGCGGCGATGACAGCGGCACGGTCTTCCAGCGTGTTGATGGGCCGCTCGGACCCTTTGCCCAGGCGTCTGACGGAGGCATCGGTGTTGAGTCCGACGACGAGGGTCGCGCCCAGGGAACGGGCTTGCGCGAGATACGTCACGTGGCCGCGATGAAGAATGTCGAAGCATCCGTTGGTGAAGACCAGCGGCCGCGTCAGACCCTTCACGCGCACCGCGATTTGCTCCGGGGTGCACAGCTTGGTCTCGAAGGGCGTCTCCAGCGGTTCCACGGCGAGTCTCCTGTGCGAGCCTCGGCGGCTCAGTCGAGGTACTCGAATACCGTGACGACCTTCTTGACACCCTGCGTGGTGCGAGCGAGTTCGGTCGCATCCTTGGCCTCTTGCCGCTTCACCAGACCGAGCAGGTAGGCAACGGAGTTTTCAGTCACGACCTTCACGTGCAGGGCGTTGAAGCGCTGCGCGTCGACGAAGCGCGCCTTGATCTTGGAGGTGACGAAGCTGTCGTTGGCCCGCGCCGACAACGAGGTGGGCGGCCCCACGACCAATTCGTTGGTGACGCCGCGAACGTTTTCCGTCGAGCGAGCGATGCGCTCGATGTCGCTCTTGACCTTGTCGTTCGGCACCTCGCCCGTCAGCAGCACCATCCTGTTGTAGCTGGTGACATTGAGGTGCACGCTGTCCTTGTGCGTGTCCCGGACCTGGCCGCTTACCTTGAACTCGATGCTCTGATCTTCCGTCAAGGTGCCGACGGTGCGTCGATCCTCGACGGCGACCACGCCAGCGCCGACGCCCGTGACCATAACGGCGGGACAGCCCGACAAAAGAAAGGTAGAGGCAAGGCACAACGCTAAGGCTGCGGTACGCATGTCAGCGGACTCCTAGTAGCAGGCAATCGATGCCGTCGCACAGGCAGTGCAACGTCAACAGGTGGACTTCCTGGATGCGGGCCGTCACGGTCGCCGGCACGCAGATGTGTATGTCTTCGGCCGCGAGTTCTTCGGCGAGTGCGCCGCCGCCCTTTCCCGTCAGGGCGACCACCGTCATTTGCGCTTCGTGCGCTGCGAGCACGGCGGCGATGACGTTGCGCGAATTGCCGCTGGTCGATATTGCGAGCAGTACATCGCCCGGGTGACCGAGGGCGCGCACCTGACGCGAGAAGACTTGATCGTAGTCGTAGTCGTTGGCGATGGACGTGAGCGTCGACGTGTCGGTCGTCAACGCGATCGCGGCCAACCCCGGTCGCTCCGCTTCGAATCTGTTCAGCAACTCGGATGAAAAATGCTGCGAGTCGGCCGCCGAGCCGCCGTTGCCGCAAGCGAGGATCTTGCCGTCGTTGCGCAGGCAGTCGACCATGCGCTCGATTGCCGCCGCGATCGGCCCGCTCAGTTGCTCGCCGGCCGAGAGCTTCAGGTTCGCGCTGTCGCGAAAATTGGTGTGGATGCGTTCAGCGAGATCCATGCTGGGCTAGTGTGCTGAGTCGGAGATTCGTTGCTGAATGGCTAATCGCATCGAGTGGCCCCGCGTGTGGCAACGACGTCGACTTTGGCGCCCGCCGCCGAGTCGGATGCCTGGCAAGGATCCACGACAACGCAGGCGTCGCTTCTCGACATCGTTGGTGCAGCGAATTATCGACCCAGGACAGCAGGGGCTGATCGATGGCGGTGCAAGGATAGACGTTAAGTCCGTGAGATAGCAAGTACGGGTCCGAGGTTCCCGCAGCGCTCAATCGGCGCTGAAAGCGTTTCGAATCCACTCGATTCGTCCGGCCTCCTCGATCAGCAGCGCATCGAATCGGCAGGCCGTCTCGAAGCCTGCGCGCGACAGGTATTGATTCGCCGCGGCGATCAGCTTCGAGCGCTTGGCGGCATCGATGCTCTCGGCTGCGCCGCCGTAAGTCCGCGAACTGCGAGCGCGAACCTCGGCGAATACGAGCACCGCGCCATCCTGGGCGATCAGGTCGATCTCCCCGAAACGGCAGCGCCAATTGCGGGCGAGAATGCGCAGGCCGCTGCGCCGCAGATGCGCTTCGGCGAGTGCTTCGGCTTCGCGTCCTCGCGGATTCACGGCCGATTGGCGAGGGGCACTGCGCGGCCGTCGACGAACTGTGCGGGGGTCAGTTCCCGGGCGACATGCCGATCGCCCGCGAGGGTGATGCGGCCTGTGACGCCGTCGAGCGGTGCAAGAGCCATGTCTGCGCCGCGCAGAAGATTGGCCGCGACGCGATAAGCGTCTATGCCAAAGGCGTAGAGCCGCTCGAAATCCGTGGCGGGCGGTGAATTGCCCAGCGACCGAGAATAGAGCATTACCGCGGCGTGGTCCGGCTGGAGCAACCAGGGCATCGCGACGAAGCGGATGCCGTTCAAGTCGGCGTTGCGCGAGGGATCGGGCGGGCCTTCGAGAATTTGCGAGGTCGCGTAGACCTGAACCGAACTGTCCAGATAGCCCCGAACGAGGCGTGCACGGCCCGCATCCACGGCCAGGAAAACCATGTCGGATCGAGCGCTCGCCGTTGCCTCGCGCAAGGCCATCAAATCTGCCGTGGTGGCGCGATAGAGAAACTCCGCCGTGATCGCTGCGCCTAGCCGTGTGAACTCGTCGACGAAGGCGCGATGGATGCGACGCGCCAAGGGCTGTGTGTCGGAGAGGGTGAGCGCGTTGCGCCGCCCGTCTTGAAAGGCCATGCGGGCGATCTGCCTCGCGTCGGTTTCGACCTGTAAGCTGAAGGCGTAGAAGTCCTCCGGTAGTGCGGCGTCGTTGTCCGTCACGTTGAGCGCGAGCACTCGGGTGCCTGGCCGTACGCGCAGGGCGACGCTGGCGACGCCGTTGCGCGTCAAGGGGCCGACGATGAAACGATGGCCTTCGGCAACCGCCTGGTCGTAGCCGGCCGCGACGTTGGAGGGATCGTCGGTGGTCGAGTAGACGGTGATTTCGAGTTTCTCGGCCGGATCGACTTGGGCCGCGGCAGCAAAGCCCTGTCGCACGGAGTCCGCTGCCCGGTTGAAAGCTGGGGAGCTCAGGGGCAGCAACAATGCAAGTCGGGCTGCGGGAGGCGTCGGCTGTTCATTGGCCGAGCCGACTCGCGCGCCGTATAGTAAAGTCGCGCAGGCGGCGGTCAGAAAACCACGACGAGAGCCAGTCAGCATTTCATGCCAGACGATATACGTAGACCCGCATTATATGTAGTGGCCACACCGATCGGTAACCTTGCGGACATTACTTTGCGCGCGCTCGATACGCTGCGTTCGGTAGATCTGATTGCCGCCGAGGACACCCGGGTCACATCGCGCCTGCTTGCGCACTTCAATATCGACAAGCCGGTGCTCGCGCTTCATCAGCACAACGAACGCAAGGCAACCAGCCGTCTGATCGGTGCGCTGAAGGACGGGCACGCCATCGCTTTGGTCTCCGACGCGGGAACACCCGTGGTGTCCGATCCAGGCGCCAATGTGGTGGCGATGGTGCGAGCCGAAGGATTTCCGATCATACCGATTCCGGGCCCGAGCGCGTTGGCGGCGGCCTGGTCCGTGGCGGGGCTGACCGACCCGGGCTTTCTTTTCCAAGGGTTTCTGCCCGCCCGCTCGGGAGAGCGGCGCAAGGTCCTCCAGGCACTCGCGGCCTTGCCGTACGCGTTGGTGTTCTACGAAGCGCCGCATCGTATCGTCGATGCCGTTCGCGATCTCACGCAGGTGCTTGGCGCCCAGCGCGAGGCTGTCGTCGCGCGTGAGCTGACGAAGATGTTCGAGAGCGTGCATGCGTGTCCCTTGGGCGAACTGGAGGCTTGGCTCGAGGCGGACGAGAATCGACGACGCGGCGAGTTCGTGCTGCTCGTCGCTGGCGCGGCAGAGCAGGCGCCCGAGCAGGCAGTTGGCGAGAACGCATTGCGGCTCTTGTTGGAGGAACTGCCGCCAGCGCAGGCGGCTCGTCTTGCATCCCGGTTGTCCGGAGTATCCCGGAGCGACTTGTACGAGTTGGCGGTGAGACTCAAGGACACCGCCTGAACATGGCCGGCGGCCGCATTCCGGCCGTCGAACGACAACGATCCCGAACGCAATCATCGAGCGACCCATGACGAGACTGACCATCACCAAGCCTGACGACATGCACCTGCACTTGCGCGACGGCGATGCGTTGCGCGCGGTTCTCCCGCATACCACCCAGAGGTTCTCCCGCGCCGTGGTCATGCCGAATTTGCGGCCACCGGTCACCACGACAGCGATGGCACTCGCTTACCGCCAGCGCATCATCTCGGCGCTGCCAGCGGGCGCGTCCTTCGAACCGCTGATGACGCTTTATCTGACCGACAACACCGATCCGGCTGAAATAGCCCGCGCGAAGGCAAGCGGCATCGTGCACGCCGTAAAGTACTACCCGGCGGGCGCGACGACGAACTCCGACTCCGGCGTGACGGATCTCGCGCGCTGCCACGGCGTCCTCGAGGCGATGGAAGAGGCAGGCATGCCGCTGCTCGTGCATGGCGAAGTGACTTGGTCGGAGGTGGACATCTTCGATCGCGAGCACATCTTCCTCGATCGCGTGCTGGCGCCCCTGCTGCAGCGTTTCAGTCGATTGAAAGTCGTCGTCGAGCACATCACGACCCGAGAGGCTGTTCGATTCGTTCTCGGCACGCCGTCTCGCATCGCGGCGACCATCACGGCGCATCATCTGCTGCTCAATCGCAACGCGTTGTTCTCCGGCGGCATGCGGCCTCACCACTATTGCCTGCCGATACTGAAGCGCGAGACCCACAGGAGCGCATTGATCGAGGCCGCGCTCTCCGGTAATCCGAAATTCTTCCTCGGCACCGACAGCGCGCCCCACGCTCGCAACACCAAAGAGGCGGATTGCGGGTGCGCGGGCGTCTACACGGCGCATGCGGGCATCGAACTCTACGCCGAGATCTTCGCGGTCAACAGCGCCCTCGATCGGCTCGAGGCTTTCGCTTCGACGCACGGGGCGGCGTTCTACGGTCTGCCGCGGAATCGGGAAACGATCACCTTGGTCAAGCAGCCGTGTCCGGTGCCGAAGGCGTATGGCTATGGCGAGGATACGCTGGTGCCGTTCAGGGCCGGCGATCAAGTCGCATGGAGCATCGTCTAGCCCGAGGCGCGTAGTCTCGGCGAAGGTGCTCGGTCGTTTCTGCGATCGGTTGCTCGACGAGGATCTGCGGGTGTTCGGCTACGGATCTCTCATGTGGAACCCCGAATTCGAGTATGCCGACAAGCAACTCGTATTGCTGCGCGGCTATCATCGGTCGCTGTGCGTCAGTTCTGCACGCCATCACTGAACCCCCGAGAAGCCCGGGCTCGTTCTGGGACTGGCGCCTGGCGGTGCGTGTTACGGCATGGCGTTTCGGGTGGCGCGCAAGCTCGTCGCGCGGACTCTGCTCGTACTATGGCAACGAGAGATGCGACCGGCATTTGCCTGCCACGGCTCGTGGACGTCGGCGCGGCTTGTCTGCGCGCGCGCTGGCATTCGTCGTCGACAGGTCCCATCGAAACGACGCCGGGACACTGGGCCGCGACGAGATCGCCTGGCGACTCGTTCATTGCCGCGGGCAGCGCGGTCCCGATCTGGAGTGTCTGTCGAACACGGCGGCGCATCGGCAGGCGCTCGGTGTCGCAGAACGGTGGCTAGCCCAGGTGCTCGCCGCCGTGCGTGCGATTCGATTTGCCTGATCGTGCCGCGTCAGAAGGGCAATCGGTCGCGCAGGTTGGTATCGGCGGCGATCCGCTCCAGATCGGCAATCGTGTCGGCGGGCAGCGAAAGTCCGTGCATGCGGTTGCGGCTGTCGCTTCTGGCCTCCATTTCTCCGGGGTAGAAGACTTCATCGAATCCCTCGGCGAGCGGAACGTTCTTGAGTTCCGCGATGTACTGTTCCATGCGGGCATGGAATTCGGGCACGGGTTGAAAGACTTCGATGTTCAGCGCGACCATCAAGTGACCGCAGTTGCTTTTCTCCGCCGTCTTGTAGGGGCTATGCACCGCGGACAGAAAACCGCTGCCGGTCAACACGCCGGAGAGCAGATCGACGATGACCGCGATGGCATATCCCTTGTGCTCGGCCATGGGCAGAATGATGCCGTCGATGGCCTCCTGCGGATCGGTGGTCGGCTCGCCATCGCTGTTTATCGCCCAGCCCAGCGGGATGGGCAGTTTCTTGTTGCGGGCGAGATAGATCTTGCCGCGCGCAACGCCTGTATTGGCCATGTCCATCACCAACGGGGGGTGACTGCCGGCGGGGGCTGCCACGGACCACGGATTGGTGCCGATGATCTTCTTGCGCCCGCCCCAGGGTGCCATGGCTGGTCCGCCGTTGCTGGTGAGCAAGGTCACGCAGTTTTCGCGCGCCCCCGCCAAGGTGTAGTACATGCATGTGCCGAAGTGGTTGGAGTTGCGAACGCCCACTGCCCCGATGCCGTGAGCTTTGGCTCGTGCGATGGCCTGGCCGGTGGCATGCATGGTGACGACCTGGCCGACGCTGTCGTGGCCGTCGATGAGGCCGATCGCGCCGGCGTCGACGACCTGCTCGATCTTCGGCGCCGGCCGCATGACGCCGTTGCGTATGCGGTCCAGATACCAGCCCAAACGCAGCACGCCGTGCGATTGGTGGCCCCAGAGGTCGGCCTGGACGAGCGTGTCCGCCAACAGTCGTGCGTCGGCGTCCGGGACGCCCGCGCTTGCATAGACGGCTGCGGCGAATTCGAGCAACTTCCGGGCGTCGATGCGGTTCGGTGCGCTCATGGATCGGTTCCTTGGGTTGATGGCGCCTTCGGCAAGGCGCCGCATGTTGAAAAACAGGGGGCGAGGCCCTGACCGAACGTGCGCGTGGTACCCTCGTCGCGGGGGAGTCGGCTAGGCAGTCGCTGTGTCACATCAGTGCGCAGAGGAAAGTCCGGGCTCCACAGAGCAAGATGCCGGCTAACGGCCGGGCGCCGCGAGGCGACGGAAAGTGCCACAGAAAATATACCGCCGAAGCGGCGTACCGGGTGTCCGATTTCGGGCGCCTTGCAGGGGTGATGGCGGGCGGGCCGACGTACGTCGGCAGCGCAAGCGCTTGCTTTCTGGACGGTGCGCCGCCGGCAAGGGTGAAATGGTGCGGTAAGAGCGCACCGCGCCCGCGGCAACGCGGGTGGCAGGGTAAACCCCATCTGGAGCAAGACCGCGTAGGGAGCGACAGCGTGGCTCGCGCTGCTTCCGGGTAGGTTGCTGGAGCCTGTGGGTAACTGCAGGCCAAGAGGAATGGCTGCCCTCGACAGAACCCGGCTTATCGGCCGGCTCCCCCACCTCGGCCCCGCCGAAGCGCTAAGCCAAATCAGTAGGTTACGCGTGCTTTGAGATTAAACCATTGTAACGACTGAACTTTCCTGGTCGTGTCGCCGGCTCACCGACTTTCGCGGCAATAAGCCCTTGTCGGGATTGAAAAAAGACTCTCAGCGCCCCTTGACCACGCTTGTCCTTGAGTATAGAGTGGGAAATCGTGGAGAAAAGTGGGTTCTTTTGGGTTTTTGGGGCCAAAAACGGTGTTCCAAGGCGCTACAGAGCTGAATCTCGATGCCAAAGGGCGTCTGACCGTCCCGACCGGGCATCGGGAGATATTGCTCGCCCAAGCCGAGGGAAAACTCGTCGTGACGGCGCATCCGCATCGTTGCTTGCTCATGTATCCCCAGCCCGCCTGGGAGCCGATTCGTGCGCAGATCATGGGCTATTCGAGTCTGGAGCGCCAGACGAGCATGGTGCAGCGCCTGCTGGTCGGCTTCGCCAAGGATGTCGAAATGGATGCCGCGGGGCGCCTGCTCATTACCCCGGAATTGCGCCGGTTCGCCTCGCTGGAGAAGCAGGTGATGCTGGTTGGTCAGGGCAGTCACTTCGAGCTCTGGGGCTTGGAGGCCTGGGAACGGCAGATCGAGCAGATCATTGCGCAAGGCGACAGCCTGCTGCCGCCCGGGATGGAAAAGTTTTCGCTGTAGATGGCAACACCGTTGCAGCACAAACCGGTGCTGCTGGACGAGGCGCTTGCGGCGCTGGACGTGCGCCCGAGCGGCACGTATGTGGATTGCACGTTCGGACGAGGCGGGCACGCCCGGGCGCTGCTGGGGCGTCTGGATGCTGCAGGCAGATTGATAGCGCTGGACCGGGATTTGGCGGCAGTAGATGCGGGCAAGGACATCATCGATGAGCGCTTCACTATCGTGCATGCGTCGTTTGCCCAATTGGGCGACGTCCTTGCTGCCCGGGGGGTCGGCGCGGTCGACGGCGTGCTGCTCGATCTGGGCATGTCGTCGCCCCAACTCGAGGAGGCCGAGCGTGGCTTCTCTTTTCGCCGCCTGGGGCCGCTCGACATGCGGATGGATCGCAGTCGAGGCGAAACGGCTGCCGAATGGTTGGCGCACGCCAGCGAGCGCGAGATCAGGGAGGTAATCGGGCGCTATGGCGAAGAACGGTTTGCTAAACAGATTGCAGCAGCGATTGTTGCTGCTCGAGCGCGGGAACCTATTGCATCCACACAGCAACTTGCCTCGCTCGTGGCAGCGACCGTCCGCACACGCGAGATTGGGCAGGACCCGGCGACGCGTACCTTTCAGGCTTTACGGATTCACGTCAATCAGGAGCTTGCGCAATTGTCGCTAGTTCTACCGCAGGCGGTCGACGCCCTTGGTTCAGGCGGGAGGCTGGTCGTGATCAGTTTTCATTCGCTGGAGGATCGCATCGTCAAACTCTTCATGCGCGACCAGGCACAGGCCGATCACATGCCTTTGGACTTGCCGATTCGCAGCCGCGATTTGCCTTCGGCTCGGCTGCGCACGGTGGGCAAACCCGTGCGCCCCAGTCGCGAAGAGATCGAGGCCAACCCGCGCTCGCGAAGTGCGGTCATGCGCGCGGCGGAGCGAGTGTGAGCGCGCGGTCGATGGCGGCCTCAGCGTGGGAGGAACGCGCGCGCGCTTGGGTTCTTGCCGCTGAAATGCGTTCAGTCGACGGTTCGAAAGCCGCGGGCCATGGCGAAGCTTAATGCCGTTTTGCTGCTGATCGCGATCGCGTGCGCGTTGGGCACCGTGACGTCTCAGCATCATGCGCGCAAGTTGTTCGTGGCGCTGGAGAAGGAGCGCGCGAACGCCAAGCAGTTGGAGATCGAGTTCGGGCAGTTGCAATTGGAGGCAAGCACGTGGGGCATGCAGGGGCGGGTTGAGAAGATCGCTGCGAGCCAGCTCAACATGCGGGCCTTGGCGCCGAATCGTGTGCAGGTGCTTACCGCCCAGGTGCCTGGAGCAGTGAAATGAAGTCGCTTTCGAGCCCTGTGCTGCGGCTGCACTTCCCCATCTGGCGCTCCCGGCTGCTGCTCGGCATCTTGATGCTCTGGTTGATGGGGCTCACCGCACGAGCCGTGTATCTGCAGGGACTGAACAACGACTTCCTGCAGCAGAAGGGCGAGTCCCGCTACAGCCGAGTGGTGGAGATCGGGGCCAACCGCGGCCGCATCACCGATCGCAATGGCGAGCCGCTCGCGATCTCGACAGCGGTCGAATCCGTCTGGGCGAGTCCAGGCGATTTTCGCGCCAATGCCGAGCAGACCAAGCGGTTGGCGCGGTTGTTGAAGGTCGAGCCGGACGAACTGACCAGACGCGTCGCGGATACGCGCCGGGAGTTCGTGTACCTGCGCCGGCAGTTGCCTCCCGAGCACGCTGCCCGTGTGGTCGAGCTCAACATTCCGGGGGTGTTCCTGCAGCGCGAGTACCGGCGCTTCTATCCGGCCGGCGAGGTGGTTTCCCATCTCATCGGCATCACCGACATCGACGAGAAGGGCCAGGAAGGGCTCGAGCTCGCCTTTCAGGATACGTTGGTGGGCAAGCCGGGCAGCCGGCGGGTGATCAAGGATCGGCTGGGCCGGATCGTCGAGGATGTCGAGAGCATACGCGTGCCGCAGCAAGGGCGTGATCTGACGCTTTCGATCGACTTGAGAATCCAGTACCTCGCGTACCGCGAACTGAAGGCAGCGCTGGAGCAGCACCGTGCCAAAGCCGGGGGCATCGTCGTTCTCGACGCCCGTACCGGCGAAGTTCTGGCGATGGCGAACTTGCCGAGCTACAACCCCAACAGTCGCGGTCGGATCGACCCCCAGCGCTCGCGCAACCGCGCCCTGGTCGATTTGTTCGAGCCGGGGTCGACTTTGAAGCCGTTCGCCGTCGCGGCGGCTCTCGACGCGGGACGGGTGCGTCCGCAGACGGTGATCCAGACCGGCAGCGGCCGACTCACTATCGGCCGAGCCACCATCAGCGATGTCCATCCGGCTGGCGCGATCACGGTGGAAGAGGTCATTCAGAAATCGTCCAACGTCGGCGCTGCGAAGATCGCGCTGGATCTGCCCGCGGAAACGCTTTGGACGCTTTTCTCGCGATCGGGCTTCGGTACCGTCCCGCAATCCGGATTCCCCGGAGAGGGCTCGGGCCGGCTGCGAGCCCATCGCACCTGGAAGCCGATCGAGCAGGCGACCATGTCCTATGGTCATGGCATATCGGTGAGCTTGCTGCAGTTGGCGCGCTCCTACACGATCTTCGCCGGAAACGGAGAACTGCTGCCGGTCACGCTGTTGAAGCGCACGGAGCCCGTAACGGGCACGCCGGCGATTACGCCGCGCACCGCGCTCGTTCTGCGGAACATGCTCGAGATGGCTGTTCATCCGGGCGGCACGGGGCCGAAGGCGCAAGTCGTGGGTTACCGCGTGGGTGGCAAGACAGGCACCGCGCACAAGCTCGAGAACGGGCGATACGCGGCCTCCCGATACGTATCGTCCTTCGTCGGCATGGCGCCTGTTTCCGATCCGAGACTGATCGTGGCGGTCATGATCGACGAGCCGAGTGCAGGTCAGCATTACGGCGGCGCCGTGGCCGCACCCGTCTTCAGAGAGGTCGTCTCGGCGGCCCTGCGCACGCTTTCGGTGCCGCTCGATGCGCCTACCATGAACGTGAAGTTGCCGCCTGCAGACGCGCCCGTCATCCGCGAGGAGGTCTGGATCGCGCATGACGAGGCCGGTCCCAGGGGATAGCGCATGGCTCAATCGAAGCCTATCGCCGCTCATCGCATCCTTGCCCAGTTGCGCGCCCTCGGTGTGTGCGACGGGCGGCTGGTCAACGATAGTCGGAGCGTCCAGCCGGGCGATATCTTCGTCGCCTACCCGGGTGAGCGCGTCGACGGCCGTGATTTCATCCCGACGGCCGTCAGTGCAGGTGCGGCCGCCGTGCTTTGGGAGAGCGAGGGCTACCGGTGGCCCGGCCAGTGCGCGGCACCCAACATCGAGGTGCGCGGACTGCGCGCCTTGGCCGGCGAGATCGCCAGCGAGTGGGCGGGCGCCCCGTCGCGGGAACTTTGGACAGTGGGTGTCACGGGCACGAACGGCAAAACCTCGTGCAGTCAATGGATCGCTGCCGCCTTGACCCGGCTGGGACGGCCGACGGCCGTCATCGGAACGCTCGGCCACGGGTTTCCCGGGGCCATGAACTCGCTTGCCAACACCACGCCCGACGGGATCGCTCTGCATTCGATGCTGCGCCATTACCGCGACAATGGTGCGCAGTGCGCCGCCATGGAAGCGTCTTCGCATGGACTGGTGCAGGACAGATTGAGCGGCGTGCACTTCGACGTGGCCCTGTTCACGAACCTGACTCGCGATCACCTCGACTATCACGGCGACATGGAGAGCTACGGCGAAGCCAAGGCCCGCTTGTTCGATTGGCCGGGACTCGCTTGTGCCGTGATCAACACCGACGACGAATTCGGGCGACGACTCGTCGCCCGCCTGCAGGGGCGCGCGACCCGCGTCATCACCTACGGGCTGGACGGCGGAGCGATCGCAGGCCATCGGCTCGATCTCAGCCGTTTCGGCCTCGAACTGCAAATCCAGACGCCATGGGGCGCGGGGAAGCTCAGCAGCCCGTTGATGGGCGCATACAACGCGGTCAACCTGCTGGGTGTGCTGGGCGTACTGCTCGCGAGCGATGTATCCCTGCAATCGGCGCTCGACGTGCTGGGGCACCTGGAGCCGGTCGAGGGTCGCATGCAGGCGCTCGGCGGTGGAGAAAAGCCGCTGGTCGTGGTCGACTATGCCCACACTCCCGACGCGCTCGAGCAGGTGCTGACCGCGCTGCGGGCGCACCTGAGCAACGGCAAGCTCGTGTGTGTGTTCGGCTGCGGCGGCGACCGCGATCCTGGCAAGCGGCCGGCCATGGGTGAAGTCGCATCGCGGCTCGCCGATCGAGTCGTCGTGACCAGTGACAATCCGCGCAGCGAAGCGCCGCAGGCCATCATCGATCAGGTCGTCGCGGGTGCCCGTGGCGCCGTGCGTTGCATCGTCGATCGGGCTGCGGCCATCGACACTGCCATTCGGGAGGCCGAGCGCGGCGACGTGGTTCTGCTGGCGGGCAAAGGTCACGAGCGCTGGCAGGAGATCGGCTCGACGCGTTTGCCCTTCAGCGATGCCGATAACGCACAGCGGTGCCTGGAGGCATGGCAACGCAGTGTCGGTCGCGCGGCGGGTGCGGACGGAGCGCGGCCATGATGAATTTGCGCCAGGCGGCTGATGCGATCGCCGGGGAACTGCGCGGCATCGATCGTCATTTCATCGGCGTGTCGACCGACACGCGTGCAATCGCCGCCGGCGAACTCTTCTTCGCCTTGAAGGGCGATCGCTTCGATGCGGCTCGATTCCTGGGCGATGCCTGCGCCGCTGGAGCGGCCGGCGTGGTGGTCGGGCGCGATGCGGCCGCAACCTGCCCAGTGGGCGCTTCGATGATTCTGGTGGACGATGCGCGTGCTGCGCTAGGGCGCTTGGCCGCGTATTGGCGCCGCCGGTTTACCGGGAGGCTGTTGGGGCTCACCGGAAGCAACGGCAAGACCACGGTGAAGGACATGATCGCGGCCGTCTTGCGGCGCCATTGCTCGGATCCCTCGCAGGTCCTTGCGACCGAGGGCAATCTCAACAACGACATCGGCGTTCCGCTGACTTTGCTCAAGCTGCGTGAGTTCCATCGCTACGCGGTCGTCGAGATGGGCATGAACCACGCGGGCGAGATTCGCTACCTCACCGGGCTTGCCCGGCCGCAGATCGCATTGGTGAACAACGCCGGCACCGCCCATATCGGCATCCTGGGCAGTCGTGAGGCCATCGCGCGGGCCAAGGCGGAGATCTACGAAGGTCTCTCCGAGGCCGGCCTCGCCCTGGTGAACGCGGACGACGCGTATGCCCCGATGTGGCGTGAATTGAATGCATCGCGCAGAGTGATCGAATTCGCCCTCGACGCGCCGGCGTGCGTGAGGGGGCGCTACCAGGGCCATGCGCTGCATAGCGATATCGTCGTGACGACGCCTGCAGGACAGGCGCAATTCAGGCTCGGATTGCCGGGCGAACACAACGTGCGCAACGCAATCGCCGCTGCGGCCGCCGCGTTCGCGCTCGAAGTGCCGAATGAGTCGATCGCGGCCGCGCTGGAGGCGTTTGAAGGGCCCAAGGGACGCATGCAGCAGTTGCGCGGCGTGAGCCAATCTATCCTGATCGACGACACGTATAACGCCAACCCGGATTCCACCCTGGCCGCCATCGCGGTGCTCGCCGGGATGGACGGCAAGCGAGTGCTCGTGCTCGGCGACATGGGCGAACTCGGCGAGCAGGCTGCTGACGAGCACCGTCGGGTGGGCGAGGCGGCGAAGTCCGCCGGGCTCGATGGCCTGTGCACCCTCGGCGAACTGAGCGAGCATGCGACACGGGGTTTTGGCGACGGCGCGCGCCACTTCGCCAGCATCGAAGACCTGCTCGCTGCCGTGCAAGCGCAGCTCGGTCCGAAGACGACCGTACTGGTCAAGGGGTCGCGCTTCATGCGGATGGAGCGTGTGGTCCAATCCTTCAAGGTGAAGCAGGCGTGAGCATGGTGAGGCGCGTCGCCGACGGATTCGAGCGGGAGGCATCATGCTGCTGGCGTTGACTCAGTGGCTGAGCGGCGAAGTCCGCGCCTTCAACGTGTTCAGCTATATCACGCTGCGGGCGGTACTCGCCTGCCTCACGGCGCTCATCATCTCCTTCGTCGTCGGCCCGACGATGATTCGCAAGCTCGCTGCCTACAAGATCGGTCAGGCGGTGCGCTCGGATGGCCCGCAGACGCATCTGACGAAAGCGGGCACGCCCACCATGGGCGGTGCGCTGATCTTGGTGTCGATCATCGTGACCACCTTGCTTTGGGCCGATCTGACCAATTACTACGTGTGGGTCGTGTTGGTCGTGACCGTCGGTTTCGGCTTGATCGGATGGGTCGACGACTACCGCAAGGTCGTGCATCGCAACCCGAAGGGGATGTCGGCACGGGCGAAGTTCTTCTGGCAGTCGCTGATCGGTCTCGCGGCGGCGATGGTGCTCGCCTTCAGTGCAACTTTGCCGGCACAGACCGCGTTCATCGTTCCGTTCTTCAAGACCATTGCCTATCCGCTGGGCGTGATCGGCTTCATCGCCATGACTTATTTCGTGATCGTCGGCACCAGCAACGCAGTGAATCTGACCGACGGCCTCGATGGCCTTGCGATCATGCCGACGGTCATGGTCGGGGCTGCTCTCGGAATTTTCGCCTACGTATGCGGCAACTCCGTGTTCTCGAAATATCTCGCGTTTCCGTACATCCCCGGGGCGGGCGAGCTCACGGTGTTCTGCGCGGCGCTCGCCGGCGCAGGCCTTGCTTTTCTTTGGTTCAACGCTTACCCCGCGGAAGTCTTCATGGGCGATGTCGGAGCGCTGGCGCTGGGCGCGGCCTTGGGAACCATCGCGGTGATCGTGCGCCAGGAGATCGTGCTGCTGATCATGGGCGGGGTGTTCGTGGTCGAGACCTTGTCGGTGATGCTGCAGGTGGCTTCGTTCAAGCTCACCGGCAAGCGCATCTTCCGAATGGCGCCGCTGCATCATCACTTCGAGCTCAAGGGCTGGAAGGAGAACCAGGTCGTGGTGCGCTTCTGGATCATCACCATGATGCTGGTCCTGGTGGGTCTGTCGACCCTCAAGCTGCGATAGCGTGGTCGTTCGGTTCGCGAAGCCATGGAATTGAAGGGGAAAAGAGTCTTGGTGCTGGGTCTCGGAGATACGGGCATGTCGATGGCGCGCTGGCTGGCCGAGCGCGGCGCCGTCGTGCGCGTGGCCGATAGCCGCGACGAGCCTCCGTATGCCGATGCGCTCGAGCGCGACGTGCCCGGGACGCGCCTCGACCGGGGCCCGTTCAGGGCGGCGAGCTTCGAGGATATCGACCTGCTTGCCGTCAGCCCCGGCGTGCCGGTGGCCGAACCCCTCGTGCAGCAATCGGCCAGGCGCGGCGTGCCCATCGTGGGCGACATCGAGCTTTTCGCGCACGCGAAGCCGGCCCAGGCCAGAGTTCTCGCGATCACGGGATCCAATGGCAAGAGCACGGTCACCGCGATGGCCGAAGCGATCGCGCAAGCTGCCGGCTGTTCGGCGCTCGCTGCCGGGAACATCGGACTGCCGGTTCTCGATGCGCTGCAAGCCGAGCCTGACACCGATCTTTATATTCTCGAACTCTCGAGCTTTCAGCTGGAGACGACGCACTCGCTGAATGCCGCGGCTGCCACGATGCTCAATATCAGCCAGGACCATCTCGATCGCTACGACGGCTTGGCCAGCTACGCCGCCGCCAAGGCGCGCATTTTTCAGGGCAGTGGTGTTCAAGTCTTGAACCGGGACGACGCCTGGAGCATGGGCATGCGGCTTTCGGGGCGCACCGTTCGCACGTTCGGCCTGGATGCGCCTGCGAGTTCCGACGATTGGGGCCTCGCAGTGGCCGATGGCCGGGACTGGCTGGCCGCCGGCACGCAATTGCTCATGCCCGTGGACGAACTGGGGGTGCCGGGTCGTCACAACGCGGCCAACGCGCTTGCAGCCATGGCGTTGTGCGACGAGGTCGGCATTGCGCGCGAGCCGATGACCGAGGCGCTGCGTCGTTTCGCGGGCCTGCCTCATCGCATGCAGCCCGTGGCGGAACTCGATGGCGTCACCTTCTACGATGATTCCAAGGGCACCAACGTGGGGGCTACCGTGGCGGCCCTCGGCGGCTTGGGCAAGCGCTGCGTATTGATCGCCGGCGGTGAGGGCAAAGGGCAGGACTTCTCGCCCTTGGCAGGTCCGGTGCGCGCGCACGCGAGCGCCGTCGTGCTGATCGGGCGTGACCGTGAGGAGATCGCAGCCGCGTTGGCGCCGACGGGTGTCCGGCTTCTGCGGGCCGATTCGTTGCAGGCAGCGGTCGCCATGGCGCATGCGGCCGCCTCGCCGGGGACCGGCGTGCTGCTGTCTCCCGCGTGTGCGAGCTTCGACATGTTCCGCAGCTATGTGCACCGAGGCGAGGAATTCGCCCGTCTCGCACGCAGCCTCGCACAAGCGCGAAAGGGTGCGCTCTGATGTTCTACAACGACGTCCAGCGCATCCAGCCACCGGCTGAATACGATCGCGTGATCGTGGCTGCGACCGTCGCTTTGCTGTCGCTCGGGTTGGTGATGGTCTACTCGTCTTCGATTGCGATCGCTGAGGCTTCGCGCCACACCGGGCATCAGTCGGCCTACTTCCTCCTGCGGCATGCCACCTTCCTTACGCTTGGGGTGGTCGGTGCTGCGGTCGTGTTCCAGGTGCCGATGCACGCATGGCAGCGGTACGCGCCATTCCTCTTCCTGTTCGGCGCGGTACTGCTCATCCTCGTGCTGGTGCCGGGGATAGGGCGCGAGGTCAACGGCAGCCGCCGCTGGCTCTCGCTCGGCGTCGTGAACCTGCAACCCTCTGAGTTGATGAAGCTCTTCGTCGTGCTGTACGCCGCCGATTACACCGTGCGCAAGGCGGCCTACATGGGCGACTTCAAGAAGGGATTCGCGCCCATGCTGGTCGTGATGCTCTTCGTCGGCGGACTGCTGCTGCGTCAGCCCGACTTCGGCGCCTTCGCCGTCATCACGGTGATCGCGATGGGCGTGTTGTTTCTCGGCGGCATGAACTGGCGCCTGTTCGCCGGTCTGGCGGCGCTGCTCGTTCTGGGGTTCATCGCGCTCATCATGACCTCGCCCTATCGCATGCAGCGCATTCTCGGGTTCATGGATCCATGGGCGGATCCGTATGGGCGCGGCTATCAGCTTTCGCACGCGCTGATCGCGTTCGGTCGGGGCGAATGGCTGGGCGTCGGCCTGGGCGGCAGCGTCGAGAAGCTCTTCTATCTGCCGGAAGCGCACACCGATTTCCTGCTTGCCGTGATCGCCGAAGAGCTCGGTTTCGCGGGGGTGGCGACAGTCATCGTTCTGTTCGCGTGGATCATCTTGAGAGCTTTCGCGATCGGTCAACAATCCGCGATGCTCGAGCGTTTATTCGCTGCACTCGTCGCTCAGGCCATCGGGCTTTGGCTCGGGGTGCAGGCGATCATCAACATGGGTGTGAACATGGGCGTGTTGCCCACCAAGGGGCTGACGTTGCCGCTCATGAGTTTCGGGGGCAGCGCGATCGTGGCCAACTGCATGGCGATAGCCATCCTGCTCCGCATCGATTGGGAAAATCGGCAGCTCATGCGGGGGCGGACGGTATGAAGCATGAGCTGGCGATTTCGGCGCAGGCGGCGGACGGTATGAAGCATGAGCTGGCGATTTCGGCGCAGGCTAATGCGCGCACCGCGCGCGTTATGCCGAAGCCAAAGCCCCTTGCTCATGCGGGGGCGGACGGTATGAAGCATGAGCTGGCGATTTCGGCGCAGGCTAATGCGCGCACCGCGCGCGTTATGCCGCAGCCTGCCGGGCACGAGTGTGAACGTTGAAAGGAACCATCCTCATCATGGCCGGCGGCACCGGCGGGCACATCTTTCCAGGTCTTGCGGTGGCAGAGGTCCTGGCCGCGCGCGGGTGGAGGGTGGTCTGGATGGGCGTGAAAACAGGCATGGAAGCGCAGATCGTGCCGCGTAATGGCTACGAGATGACCTGGGTCGATTTTCAGGGCGTGAGGGGCAAGGGACTGCTTGCTCTGGTCATGCTGCCTAGCCGCTTGCTGCGCGCGATGTGGCAGTCCGTGGCTGCGATGCGCAAAGTGCAGCCCGATGTCGTGCTCGGCATGGGCGGATACATCACCTTGCCGGGGGGCATGATGGCCGCCCTGCTGGGCAAACCTCTGGTCATACACGAGCAGAACGCCGTTGCCGGTACCGCGACTCGCCTGCTCGCGGGCCTGGCCGATCGAGTACTCACGAGTTTCGCCGCGGCGTTCAAGGCCAGTCAACGCGCGATCGTCACCGGCAATCCGATCCGCGCGGCGTTTGCGGCCGCTCCGGCGCCGGACACTCGATTCGCTGCGCGCAAGGGGCCGCTGCGCATCACCGTTCTCGGTGGCAGCCTGGGTGCGAAGGCATTGAACGAGATCGTGCCTCAGGCGCTGGGTCTGCTGCCGCCGGCCTCGCGGCCCGTGGTACTGCACCAGGCGGGCCGGCAGCACATCGACGCCGTGCGCGCCGCGTATGCCGAAGCCGGTGTCGAGGCCCGTTGCGAGGCCTTCATCGACGATGTGGCAGGCGAGCTGGCCGCATCCGACATCGTCATCTGTCGGGCCGGGGCGACCACACTTGCCGAACTGGCCGCGGTAGGGGTGGGTTCAGTGCTGATTCCCTTCCCGTTCGCCGTCGACGATCACCAGACGCGCAACGCCCAAGCGTTGGCCGAGGCCGACGCATGCATCTTGCTGCCTCAGGCGACGCTCGATGCCCGACGGTTGTCTGAAGTTCTGCGCACCCTGGAACGCCCCCGGCTGCTGCAGATGGCGCGCAATGCGCGCGAACTGGGGCGTCCGCAGGCGGCCAACGAGGTCGCCGATGTCTGTGCTGCCGAAGCAGCGCGCGGGCGGGGACGATGAAGACGATGCGATGCGCCGCAAGGCGGACGTTCGGCTTGGCCGGACATGAGCAAAGAAAGATGCGAGCAGGCTGATGCGGCACAAGGTCGGACGAGTTCATTTCGTTGGCATAGGCGGGGCCGGGATGAGCGGCATCGCCGAGGTGCTGCTGAACCTCGGCTACCAGATCAGCGGTTCGGATCTTGCCGCCAATGCCGCGACCGAGCGCCTGAAGGAGCAAGGCGCCGCCATAGCGCGTGGACACGACGCGAGCCATGTGGAAGAGGCCGATGTCGTCGTCGTTTCCACTGCGGTGGCAGCGGACAATCCGGAGGTCGTACACGCGCGCGAACTGCGCATCCCGGTCGTGCCCCGCGCCCTCATGCTCGCCGAGCTGCTGCGGTTCAGGCAAGGTATCGCCGTCGCGGGTACGCACGGCAAGACGACGACCACGAGCCTCGTGGCTTGCATACTCGCCGAAGCGGGCATGGATCCGACGTTCGTGATCGGCGGGCGGCTGGTCAGCGCCGGTTCGCACGCCAAGCTCGGCAGCGGGGAGTTCATCGTCGTGGAGGCCGACGAATCCGACGCTTCGTTCCTGCATCTGCAGCCCGTGGCTGCGGTGGTCACGAATATCGACGTGGACCACATGGAAACGTATGGTCATTCGGTCGATCGCCTGCGGCAGACCTTCATCGACTTCCTGCAGCGGCTGCCTTTCTACGGCGTGGCCGTGCTTTGCATCGATGATGCCAACGTGAGGACGATCCTGCCGCAGGTTGCCAAGCCGGTGCTGACTTACGGCTTCGGTGCCGCAGCCCAGATTCGCGCGACAGAAGTCGAGCATCGGGCAGGGCGCATGCATTTTCGCGTCGTGCGCCAGCTCGACCGGCGTCGCGGCGAAGCGATGCCCGAACTCGTGGTGGAACTGAACCTGCCCGGCGAGCACAACGTGCTCAATGCGCTGGCCGCAATCGCGATCGGCATGGAGGTCGGCGCTGCGGATGAGGCGATCGTGCGTGCGCTGAAGGAGTTTCGCGGTGTGGGGCGCAGGTTCCAGCGCTATGCGGATGTCCAGCTCCCGGATGGCGGCAAGTGCCGCCTCATCGACGATTACGGCCATCATCCGGTCGAGATGGCCGCCACCCTCGCGGCAGTTCGAGGCGCTTATCCGGGTTGCAGAGTTGTCCTGGCATTCCAGCCGCATCGGTACACTCGCACGAGGGACTTGTTCGAGGATTTCGTCAAGGTGCTGTCCACGGTGGACGTCTTGTTGCTGACCGAGGTCTACCCCGCCGGCGAGGCGCCGATCGTGGCCGCGGATGGGCGCGCTCTGGCCCGGGCGCTGCGCGTACAGGGCAAGGTGGAGCCGATATTCATCGAGCAGGTGGCCGAGTTGCCGCAGGCCATCGTCGATGCGGCCAAGGACGGCGACGTCGTGCTGACGATGGGCGCGGGATCGATCGGCAATGTGCCGGTATGGGTGCACAGCCTGCGCGACGGGACGCCGCGATGAACATGGCCGAGACCGAACAACTCATGAACGGGCTGCGCGGGCGTTGGCTGCTCGACGAGCCGATGGCGCGGCACGTGAGCTGGCGTGCAGGCGGCCGGGCGAAACGCGCCTATGTGCCGGCGGATCTGGACGATCTGGCTCTCATGCTAAAGGGTTTGCCGAGCGACGAGCCGGTGATGTTCGTCGGACTGGGGAGCAATTTGCTGGTGCGCGACGGTGGCTATGCCGGGACCGCGGTTTTCACCCACGGGGTGCTCTCTCGGATCGCATTGGTCGACAAGCGCGCCGTTCATGCCGCGGCTGGCGTGGCGAGCCCGAAGCTGGCGCGATTCGCGGCGATGCATGATCTCGTCGGCGCCGAGTTTCTGGCCGGAATTCCAGGCACGGTAGGCGGAGCGCTCGCCATGAACGCAGGGTGCTATGGCGGGGAGACATGGCGCATCGTGCGCGATGTGACGACTCTGGCACGCGACGGTTCGCTGCGCGTGCGCAAGCCGTCAGAGTACCAAGTCGGATATCGGCACGTTTCGCTCGCGCCTGATCACGCATTGCGGCAGGAGTGGTTCGTGGCAGCGACTTTCGAGCTCGATGCAGGCAGCGGCGCCGAGGCTCGTGCCCGCATTCGCGACTTTCTTGCTCGGCGCATCGCGACGCAGCCGCTCAGCAAGCCTAATGCAGGTTCCGTGTTTCGTAATCCGCCGGGCGACTATGCGGCGCGGCTGATCGAGGCCTGCGGTCTCAAGGGCGAACGCATCGGCGGTGCCCAGATCTCCGACAAGCACGCAAATTTCATCGTGAATATCGAGGGTGCTCGCGCTGCGGACATCGAAGCGTTGATCTCGCTCGCGCAGCAGACAGTAAAGGCGAAATACGGTATCGGGCTGGAGTGTGAAGTCCGCGTCGTGGGAGAAGCCGCATGAGCGGACCGAAAAGATTCGGCAAAGTGGCGGTGCTTCTCGGCGGGCGCTCGGCCGAGCGCGAGGTGTCGTTGCGCAGCGGCGCCATGATATTGAAGGCGCTGACCGAGAGCGGCGTGGATGCGCATGCGTTCGATACCGGCGAGCGTGCGTTGACCGATCTCGTGGCCGAGCGCTTCGATCGCGTCTTCATCGCGCTGCATGGCCGCTTCGGCGAGGACGGCACCGTTCAGGGTGCGCTCGAACTGCTCGGCCTGCCCTACACGGGGAGCGGCGTGCTGGCCAGTGCGCTGGCGATGGACAAGTGGCGCACGAAGCTCGTGTGGGAGGCGCTCGGCGTGGCGACTCCGGCGCATGCGCTCCTGGATGCGCGCACCGACTGGGCCGGCACCGTCGCCGAACTGGGCTTGCCCATCATGGTGAAGCCCGCCTGCGAGGGCTCGAGCATAGGCATCAGCAAGGTGACCGGCGTCGAGCAACTGCAGCCGGCGTACGAACTGGCGGCCAGGCACGATTCCATAGTCATCGCCGAGCAGTTCATCGATGGCGAGGAGTACACGGCGGCCATTCTCGACGACGAAGCGTTGCCGTTGATCAAGCTCGAGACGCCGCGGGTGTTTTACGATTATCAGGCCAAGTACCATGCGGACGACACGCGCTACCTCGTTCCTTGCGGGCTCAGCGAATCCCGCGAGACGGAGCTCAAGATGTTGGCGCTGAGCGCATTCAAGGCGGTGGGGGCCGAGGGCTGGGGGCGCGTCGACCTCATGATGGACAAATCGGGGCGTGCCTACTGCCTGGAAGTGAACACCGTGCCCGGAATGACCGACCACAGTCTGGTGCCGATGGCTGCTCGGGCTCGAGGAATCGATTTCAAACAGCTGGTTCTGCATATTCTGGAGGCGGCCCGTGTGCGGGGCTAGTGTGGCGACGTTGCAGCGCGCGGCCGGTGCGTGCGCTCCCTGGTGGACGGTGGATGACGACTCTCGATAAACATGTGGGACAAGCCCGAGGCATTGAATGCGATCGCGAACGCTCTGTTCGGAGTTGCGTTCCTGCTCGTCCTCTACGCGAGCTTCGTGTTCGTCGTGCACCTGCCGGTGTTCCCGCTGCGCGAGGTGCGCTTGGTGCAGCCGCCCAAGTTCGTTCAACGCGCCGATATCGAGGCGGTGGTCAAGCGCGAGCTGCTCGGCACGTTCTTCACCATCGATCTGGCGCGTGCGCGCGCGGGCTTGGAGGCGCTTCCTTGGGTGCGCAGGGCCGATGTACGGCGGCAATGGCCGGACAGGCTCGAAGTGAGGCTGGAGGAGCACGAGCCCTTGGCCCGCTGGGGCACGATGGGATTGGTCAACGTGCAGGGAGAGGTATTTCAAGCGACCTACGGGGGCATGTTGCCTGTTTTCAACGGCCCGGCGGGTGCATCGAAGGAAATGGCGATTCAGTATGCCTACTTTCGCAAGAGCCTAGAGCCGCTCGGGCAGCAGCCTTTGCAGGTCAACGTATCGCCGCGCAGGGCTTGGTCGTTGCGGATCGAGAACGGAATGATGATCGAGCTGGGGCGCAACGATCTGGAGAACCGGTTGGCGCGTTTCGTGCAGAACTACGAACGAGCGGCGGCCATGCTCGAGCGGCGAGTGGATTATGTCGACCTTCGGTACACGAATGGGTTTGCCGTGCGAGTCCCGGAACTCGCGCGCGCGGAAGCCAAGGAAAAGCGTAGATGACCAAGCAGAAGGACAGCAAGAACTTGCTGGTGGCGCTCGATATCGGCACTTCCAAGGTGGTGGCCATCGTCGCCGAGATCAAGGCGGACGGCACGCTCGAGATCATCGGCATGGGCAGTCAGCCGTCGCGCGGGCTGAAGAAGGGCGTGGTGGTCAACATCGACTCCACGGTCAATGCGATCCAGCGGGCGTTGCAGGAGGCCGAATTGATGGCGGACTGCAAGATCAAGGACGTCTACGCGGGAATCGCGGGCAGTCATATCAAGAGCTACAACTCCCACGGCATGGTGGCCATCAAGGACAAGGAGGTTACGCAACAGGACGTGCTGCGCGTGATCGAGACTGCGCGCGCGGTCAACATACCGACCGATCAGCAAATCCTGCATGTCTTGAACCAGGAGTTTATTATCGACGGGCAAGAAGATGTGCGTGAGCCGCTCGGGATGAGCGGCGTCCGTCTGGAGGTCAAGGTGCACATCGTGACCGGCGCAGTTTCCGCCGCACAGAACATCATCAAGTGCGTGCGTCGCTGCGGACTCGAAGTGAGGGACCTGATCCTCCAGCCGCTCGCCTCGGCCACGGCGACCATCACCGAGGACGAAAAGGACCTCGGCGTCTGTCTGATCGATATCGGCGGGGGTACGACCGACATGGCGGTGTTCACGCACGGGGCGATTCGGCACACGGCAGTCATTCCGATTGCCGGCGATCAGATCACCAACGACATCGCCATGGCGTTGAGGACGCCGACCAAGGATGCGGAGGACATCAAGGTGAAGCACGGCTGCGCGCTGCGCCAGCTCGCCGATGCTCAGCAGATGGTCGAAGTGCCGGGGGTGGGCGACCGCGGGCCGCGGCAGCTGTCGCGCCAGACACTCGCTGAGGTGATCGAGCCGCGCGTGGAGGAGCTTTACTCACTCGTGCAGCGCGAATTGCGCACCAGCGGCTACGAAGAGCTGTTGTCCTCCGGGGTCGTGATTACGGGTGGGTCGGCGGTCATGCAGGGCATGGTCGAATTGGGAGAGGAAGTCTTTCATATGCCGGTGCGACTGGGCGTGCCGCGCTATTTGGGCGGGTTGGCCGGAGTGGTGTCCACACCGCGCTATTCGACCGGCGTCGGTCTGCTGCTCACGGGGCTGGAGCAGCACCGGCACAACGAACTGGTGAAGATGCAGAGCGGATCGTTCGGGCAGGTATTCGAGAGAATGAAGAGTTGGGTAACCGGAAACTTTTAGCAACCCTAGGGTCGCGGCAACGCGGTCAAGCAGCCAACGACAAAGGAGATACACATGCCGTTTGAGTTTATCGAGGCACAGTCGCAGGAAGCAGTCATCAAGGTTTTCGGTGTCGGCGGCTGCGGTGGTAACGCAGTCGACCACATGATCGACAAAGGCGTGAAAGGCGTTGAGTTCATCGCTGCCAACACCGACGTGCAGGCATTGCGCCGCAATCAGGCGAAAGTGCAGCTGCAGCTCGGCTCCGAGATCACCAAGGGGCTGGGGGCGGGCGCCGATCCCGAGGTGGGGCGGGCGGCTGCGATGGAGGATCGCGATCGCATTGCCGAATTGATTCGTGGCGCCGACATGCTGTTTCTGACCGCGGGCATGGGTGGCGGCACGGGCACGGGTGCCGCGCCGGTGGTGGCGCAGGTCGCCAAAGAGCTGGGTATTCTGACCGTCGCGGTGGTGACCAAGCCGTTCGCCTTCGAAGGCAAGCGGCAGAAGCTCGCGCAAGAAGGTTTGGATCAGCTCACCGAGCATGTCGATTCCCTGATCGTGATTCCGAACGACAAGCTGATGAACGTGCTGGGCGAGGACATTACGGTCGACGACGCGTTCCGCGCCGCCAACGATGTGCTCCATGGCGCGGTTGCCGGCATCGCCGAGATCATCAGCTGTCCGGGGATGATCAACGTGGACTTCGCCGACGTGCGCACAGTGATGTCCGAGATGGGCATGGCCATGATGGGCTCGGCCAGCGCCTCCGGTATCGATCGTGCTCGTGTCGCGGCCGAGCAGGCGGTCGCTTGTCCCCTGCTCGAGGACATCAATATCCGCGACGCGCGCGGCGTGCTGGTGAACATCTCCGCGGCGAAGGGCACCCTGCGCATGAAGGAGATGCACGAAGTCATGAACACGATCCGCGAATTCACCGCGGACAGCGCCACGGTCATCGTCGGTGCGGTGTTCGAAGACGAGCTGTCGGATTGCCTGCGTGTCACGATCGTCGCGACCGGGCTAGGCGCGGCCGCCAGCCGTCAGCAGCCCAAGCCGTTGAGCGTGGTCAAGACGGGCACCGACAACGCGCCGATGATGGTCGAGTCGAGCGAGGTCGATTACGCGGTGTTGGACCAAACCCCGGCTATCATGCGCAGGAATCGCGCGACTGTCGAAGCCCTCAAGCACTCCGGTGTCGAGGAACTCGATATCCCCGCTTTTTTGCGCAAGCAGGCGGACTAGGAGGCGGATCGCCGGGCCTGTCTGGTACGCGGGCCCGGTTCGCCAAAGCAGGAAGCTCGTCTGGGGCGATGTCGCGGACAGGTCGTCGCCTTGGTTGCGGTGCAGCAGAGTGTTAAACTCGGCCAACTGCAATCGCAGTTGCAATCGTCTGGGCCGGCCCCATGTTGGGCGATGGAGCGCGGAGCGTTAATCCCGGGTGGGGTGAGCAGGCAATGATCAAACAGCGGACACTGAAGACCAAGACCAGGACGACCGGAGTCGGCTTGCATTCGGGCGAGAAGGTGACGCTCGGTCTTCGTCCCGCGCCGGCCAATACGGGCATCGTGTTCACTCGCACGGATATGGAGCCCGCGCCGCACGCCAAGGCGGAAGCGACCTCGGTGGTGGATACGCGGCTGTCGACTTGCATCAGTGTCGGTCAGGCGCGTGTCGCCACCATCGAGCACTTGATGTCCGCCTTTGCCGGGCTCGGAATCGACAACGTGTACGTCGACATCGATGGGCCGGAAGTACCCATCATGGATGGGAGCGCCGGCCCCTTCGTCTTCCTGATCCAATCGGCCGGCATCGAAGAACAGAAGGCGGCCAAGCGCTTCATCCGCATCACGCGGCCGGTCGAAGTACGGGAGGGCGACAAATGGGCTCGTTTCGAGCCCTTCCACGGGTTCCGGATCGCATTCACCATCGAGTACCGGCATCCGGTCTTCGCGTCCGGCCATCAAAGCGTGTGTGTGGATTTCGCGCAGACCTCATACATTCAGGAACTGAGCCGCGCGCGAACCTACGGCTTCATGCAAGACGTCGAAGCAATGCGTTCGCAAGGCTTGGCGCTGGGCGGAAGCCTCGACAACGCGATCGTCATGGACGAATTCCGCGTGCTGAACAGCGATGGACTGCGCTACGACAACGAGTTCGTCAAGCACAAGGTGCTCGATGCGATCGGCGATCTGTATCTGCTGGGCCATCCGATCATCGGTGCGTATTCGGGGCACAAATCCGGTCATGCCTTGAACAATGCGCTGCTGCGGCGCTTGCTCGCTGAGCCTTCCGCGTACGAGATTGCGAGCTTCGAGCGCGGCGATCAGGCTCCGGCCCTGCTTCAGGCGCGGTTGCAACCGGTGTGAGCCACATCCGTACCCGCCAGGGCGGTTCCGGTTGCCGCGGGTCGCGTGAAGGCTGAGTTCGCCCAGTGCTCATCGTCATTCGTCTGCTAGGCTTTTTGGCGATTGCAACGATCGGCTCATCGCTCATAGCTTTCGTCATGACGCGCAACCGAAGATGGCTCGTGTTCGCCATGCAGGTCCTGCGGTTGTCGGTCGTCGCAGGCATCGTCCTCGTGCTGTTGTACGCGCTCGAACGGTTGCTCTGAGACTCAGCGGCGACGGGCAAGCCGCTCGAGAGCTGCCTTGAGCGGGGATTCGGGGATGTCCTGCAGAGCCTCTTCGATGGTCGATAAGGCGAGTGGACTCAATCGCTTGGATGATCTTCGGGGGGCGGGTGCCGCTGCCCGGTCGACTTGCACTTCGATACGCATTGAATTAAATTCGAATCCGTTCTGACGTAATCGGTTGAGCACTCTGGGGCTCAACTGTCGGAGCTTGGCCGCCATGACGCTCGTGTCGGCCACAACGGCCAACACACCCTCGCGAGCCCCCTTGATGCGGCTCGACCTAGCCAGTTCCGGGGGAACAGCTTCCTGATAAACACGTTGTATCTGCGTGATATGGCGGGATACCGCAGCCAGGGTGCCGAGTTCACGAGTCTCCCCCAGGATGTCGGAAATTCTACGCGCGGGCATGGGTAGCAGAGGCGACGATGAACATCATTCTGGTTTCCAGCAGACTGCCGACCGCCAAGACCTTGATCCTTGAAGGCAAGCATGTGTTGGGCGGCTGTTTCGTGCTCATGGTTGCGTTGCTCGTATTGGCCGCGCTTATGAATTACGCGACGCTGCGATACGTCGCAGACAACCGCCACGTTCGCCTATTCTCGCTCTCTTCCGGCGCCGTGCGGGACGATTCCACTACCAGACAGGCGTATCTGCGCGAAAACCTGGATGCGATGGCCGTCCGTCTCGGCGAACTGCAAGCACGGATCCTGCGGTTGGACGCTTTGGGTGAGCGCGTGGCCAAATCAGCTGGCTTCAAGCCGCAGGATTTCGCCCTGGACAGACCCGTTGCGCGGGGCGGTGCGATCGACCCGTCCGCCAAACCGCTCTCCTTGGACGAGTTTTCGCGGCACCTCGATGTTTTGAGTCGGCAGGTGGAGGAGCGGGGCGACAGGCTAGGGCTGCTCGATTCGATGCTGATGCGGGACAGCGTACAAAAGCAACTGCTGCCTTCGGTTCTGCCGGTCGAAGACGGCGTCTTTACTTCCCACTTTGGCTGGCGCTTGGATCCCTTCAACGGACACAGCTCGTTTCACGAAGGCATGGATTTCATGGCCGTCCCGGGCACTCCCATTGTCGCGGCAGCCGCAGGGGTCGTCGTTGCCTCAGAGCATCATCCCCAGTATGGTAAGATGGTCGAGATAGATCACGGTAATGGTCTGACAACCCGCTATGCCCACTGTTCGAGGCTGCTTGCCAAGGTGGGTGACGTCGTGATGAGGGGGGCGGCCATTGGCGAGGTCGGGAGCAGCGGGCGAGCGACAGGCCCGCATCTTCATTTCGAGGTCAGGCACCACGGCGTTGCACAGAATCCAGCGCGATTTTTACGTATCTCGGGGTAATGGTTGTCGATGCCATCCGAAGCGGGGGTAGGACAAGGTCCTCACCCCCCTTTTTGCGTTTCGGCGCCGTGTCCACAAGATGGCGTTCCCGGCGACTCGTAGTGGTTTGAATTGAAGACAGGCGTGAGCTGAATGTTCAAAAATCTGCTGAAAAAGATCGTCGGCAGCCGCAACGACCGGTTGTTGCGCCAATATGGTCAGACCGTTCGCGCGATCAACGCGCTCGAGAACGGCCTTGCGGCTCTCACGGATGAGCAACTGCAGGGGAAAACCAGCGAGTTCAAGCAGCGGTTCGGCAACGGCGAGTCGCTAGACAAGCTGCTGCCCGAGGCCTTCGCGGTCGTGCGTGAAGCGGGCAAGCGCGTACTGGGCATGCGACATTTCGATGTGCAGCTCATCGGCGGAATGGCGCTGCATCAAGGCAAGATTGCAGAGATGCGCACGGGGGAAGGCAAGACCTTGGTCGCGACCTTGCCGGCCTACCTCAATGCCTTGGCGGGCACCGGGGTTCACGTCGTCACCGTCAACGATTATCTCGCCCAGCGCGATTCCGAGTGGATGGGGAAAATCTACCGTTTCCTCGGCTTGACGGTGGGCGTGAATCTGTCGCAGATGGAGCACGACAAGAAGCAGACTGCGTATGCCTGCGACATCACCTACGGTACGAACAACGAGTTCGGCTTCGATTATCTGCGCGACAACATGGTCTACCAGCCGTCCGAGCGAGTGCAGCGTCCGTTGCACTACGCGATCGTCGACGAGGTGGATTCGATCCTGATCGACGAGGCGCGGACACCGCTCATCATTTCAGGCCAAGCCGACGACACGACCGAGCGCTATCTGGAAATCAACAAGGTCGCGCCCAAGCTCGTGCGTCAGAAAGAAGAGAACGGGGCCGGCGACTTCTGGGTCGACGAGAAGAACCACCAGGTAATTCTGTCCGAGGAAGGGCATGCGCACGCTGAGGAGCTGATGTCGGAAGCGGGGCTGCTGACCGAGGGCAGCAGCCTTTACGATGCGCACAACATCACGCTGATTCATCATCTCAATGCCGCGTTGCGGGCGCGTACGCTGTTCCACAGGGATCAGCACTACGTCGTGCAGAACGGCGAGATCGTCATCGTCGACGAGTTCACCGGACGCCTGATGCCGGGCCGGCGTTGGTCCGAGGGACTGCACCAGGCCGTCGAGGCCAAGGAAGGCGTCGAGGTTCAGCGCGAGAACCAGACGCTGGCCTCGATCACGTTCCAGAACTATTTCCGCATGTTCAAGAAGCTCGCGGGCATGACCGGCACCGCCGATACCGAGGCGTACGAGTTCCAGCAGATCTACAACCTGGAAACGGTCATCATTCCGACTCATCACACGATGATTCGGAAAGACCGCATGGATCAGGTATACCGGACCGCCAAGGAACGATATCAGGCCGTCATCAACGACATTCGCCAGTGCTACGAGCGGGGTCAGCCTGTCCTTGTAGGCACCACGTCGATCGAGAATTCGGAACTTCTCGCCACCATGCTCGAGAAGGAGAAGCTTCCGCATAACGTGCTCAACGCGAAGCAGCACGCGCGCGAGGCCGAAATCATTGCTCAGGCCGGTCGCCCGAAGATGGTGACGATCGCCACCAACATGGCCGGACGGGGCACCGACATCGTGTTGGGAGGCAGTCCGGAGCCGGAGATCGGCGCGGTCGAGGCCGACGAGGCGCTGGACGAATCCACCAAGCACGCGAAGATCGCGGAGATTCGCCAGCGCTGGCAGGCGTTGCATGTCGAAGTCATCAAGTCGGGCGGCCTGCACATCATCGGTACCGAGCGCCACGAGTCGCGGCGCGTGGACAATCAGCTACGCGGTCGTTCCGGACGGCAGGGCGATCCGGGATCCAGCCGTTTCTTCCTCTCGCTGGAAGATCCGTTGTTGAGGATCTTCGCGTCCGATCGCGTCGCGTCGATCATGAACCGGCTCAAGATGCCCGAAGGCGAGGCGATCGAGCACCCTTGGGTCACGCGCGCTATCGAGAATGCTCAGCGCAAGGTCGAAGCGAGGAACTTCGACATGCGCAAACAGTTGCTCGAGTACGACGACGTGGCGAACGACCAGCGCAAGGTCATCTATCAGCAGCGCAACGAGCTGCTCGAAAGCTCCGACATCTCGGATACCGTGAAGGCAATGCGCGGCGATGTCGTCAAGACGATCGTGGCTGTGCACGTGCCGCCGGAAAGTCTGGAGGAACAGTGGGACATCCCCGGCTTGGAGAAGGCGATTTCGCAGGATCTTCAGCTTGATCTTCCGCTGCAGGACTGGCTGAAGAGCGAACCGAATCTTCATGAGGATACGCTGGTCGAGCGCATCGTCGAGGCCGCCCATGCAGCGTACGAATCGAAGACCGTCCCGGTAGAGAGCGCTGCGATGCGCCAGTACGAGCGCGCAATCATGCTGCAGAGCCTCGATACGCACTGGCGCGAGCATCTATCTCAGCTGGACTACCTGCGCCAGGGCATACACTTGCGCGGCTATGCCCAGAAGAATCCCAAACAGGAATACAAGCGCGAGGCGTTCGAATTGTTCGCCGACATGCTGCAGCGGATCAAGGACGAGGTCACCAAGCACCTGATGACTGTCCAGATACGCACCCGAGAGGAAGTCGAGCAGGCCGAACGCGCACTAGCTGTCGAGAACGTGCAGTACCGGCATGCGGACTTCAATGCCGAGGCGATGGGTTTTGGCGGCACGGCCGAAATGGAGCAAGGCGAAGGTGTGGCCGTTGCCGAGGACGACAAGGCCCAGCCTTTCGTTCGTCCGGGCGGCAAGGTCGGGCGCAACGATCCGTGCCCGTGCGGCTCAGGGCGCAAGTACAAGCAATGCCACGGTCGTCTCACTTAAGTCACGAACTGAACTCCTCTCATGCCAGTCAATCTTCAAGCTCCGGATGCACGCAGTCTGAAAGCCGTTGCGGGTGTGGAACTCGGTATCGCAAAGGCTGAGATACGCAAGCCGAATCGCAAGGACTTGCTGGTGATGCGTATCGACGAGGATGCCCAAGTCGGTGGTGTATTCACCCAGAATCGACTCTGCGCCGCGCCTGTGATCGTTGCGCGCGAGCACCTTGCGCGTCCGACGCCATCGGTCAGGGCGCTCGTCGTCAATACCGGCAACGCCAACGCAGGGACCGGAAAGCAGGGTATCGCGGATGCTCGCGCCGTTTGCCGGGCAGTGTCCTCGCTGTTGGGCTGCGACGAGAGCCAGGTGCTGCCTTTCTCGACCGGCGTCATCATGGAGCCGTTGCCCGTGGCCCGCATAGAAGCCGGCTTGCCCGCATGCATGGCGGATCTGCGTGCGGACAACTGGGCCAGTGCTGCGGAGGCCATCATGACGACCGACACGGTGGCCAAAGCCTGCTCCAGGCAGGTGCCCGTCGCCGGCAAGCTGGTGACGGTGACCGGCATCGCCAAAGGCTCCGGAATGATTCATCCCAATATGGCGACCATGCTCGGATTCGTTTGCACGGATGCGCGGGTGTCGCAGAGCGTGGCACAGGCGGCCGCGCGTCGCGTAGCCGACAAGTCGTTCAACTGCATCACGGTCGATGGAGACACGTCGACCAATGACGCTTTCATGATCGTGGCGACCGGCAAGGCTGACATGCCGCGGATCGAGCGTCCCGAGGGCGAGGCTTTCGAGCAGTTGTGCGCAGGCCTTGCCGAAGTGGCCGTCGAACTGGCTCAAGCGATCGTCCGCGACGGCGAAGGCGCGAGCAAGTTCGTCACCATTCTGATCGAAGGCGGCCGAGACGAACAAGAATGCCGCAAGGTCGGGTACGCCATCGCACATTCGCCTCTGGTGAAGACGGCATTCTTCGCGTCTGATCCCAATCTCGGGCGCATTCTTGCTGCGATCGGCTATAGCGGCATCGACGATTTGGATGTCGATGCTCTCGATATGTACCTGGACGATGTCCATGTGGCGACTGCCGGCGGCCGTCATCCCGACTATGTCGAGGAGGCGGGCAAGCGCGCGATGTCCAAGAGCGAGTTCTGTGTGCGCGTCGATCTGCACCGCGGCAACGCGCGGACGCGGCTGTGGACATGCGATTTCTCGCACGACTATGTGACCATCAATGCCGAGTACCGCACCTGAGCTGAAGCTTACGTACTTGATGGCGCCTGTGCGCCGCGAGCATCCGATCCAACTATATCCCCAAGCATGACGAACTCACGAACAACGCTCGACGCGAGCGAATTCATGGCGCGAGCGGAAAGCTTGCTCGGCCGCCTCGAATTGTTGTTGCCTTCCCCCCCGCCTCAGACCGACTGGAAAAAAAGTATCGCGTTCCGGTGGCGCAAGCGTGGTGCGCACGGGCATTTGCAGCCTGTCACGCATCCGCACCGGGTTCGACTTGATGATCTGCGCGGCATCGATGCTCAGAAGAAGCTGGTGGAGCAGAACACCCGACAATTCGTGCAGGGGTTGCCTGCGAACAACGTGTTGCTGACGGGGGCGCGCGGGACCGGCAAATCCTCGATGGTGAAGGCTCTGCTGAACAAGTATGCGGGTCGCGGCTTGCGCCTGATCGAGGTGGAGAAGCAGGATCTCGTCGACCTCGCAGAAATCGTGGAGCAGGTCGCTGCTCGGCCTGAGCGCTTCATTCTCTACTGCGACGACTTGTCGTTCGAGGCCGACGAGCCAGGCTACAAGGCGCTCAAAGTCGTTCTCGACGGGTCGATCGCCGCAGCAAGCGACAACGTCCTGATCTATGCGACATCGAATCGCCGGCATCTGATGCCCGAGTACATGCACGAGAATCTTGGTTACCGGCACGTCGAGGAAGAAATTCATCCGGGCGAGACCGTGGAGGAGAAGATCTCTTTGTCGGAGCGCTTCGGCTTGTGGGTCTCGTTCTACTCCTTCGACCAAGACCATTACCTGGCCATCGCCGCACACTGGGTCAAACACTTCGCGCCGGAGGCCGAGATCGACGACGAAGTGCGCCAAGAGGCCATTCAGTGGGCGCTTGCCCGCGGATCCCGCAGCGGTCGGGTCGCGTGGCAGTTCGCGCGCGACTACGTCGGGCGTATCGGGCTGAAGAAGCGCAAGTAGTCGGCCCGACCGCCTGCCCGCCTGCCAGGAGAGTCTTCGATTGGCTGCTGCAGTCTCTGAAAGCAACGCGGGTCGCATCGTGCAGGTGGTTGCCGCTGTCATTTATCGTGCCGACGGGCGCTTTCTGCTTGCGCAACGCCCCGCCGGAAAGGTGTACGAAGGCTATTGGGAGTTTCCTGGCGGCAAGGTGGAGCCAGGCGAGTCCGCAGTCGCGGCGCTGGCACGCGAACTGCACGAGGAACTCGGGATCGAGGTGAAGCGGGCTTATCCGTGGATCACGCGACGCTACGTGTATGCCCATGCCACGGTTGATCTCAACTTCTATCGTGTGACCGACTTCGCGGGTGACGCTCATGGCCGCGAGAATCAATCGCTTTCGTGGCAATCGATCGAGCGCATCGACGTTTCTCCGATGCTGCCGGCCAACGGCCCCATCCTTTCCGCGTTGAGTTTGCCGCCGATCTATGGGATCACCAACGCCGGCGAGACCGGCGTTGCAACGGCTATCCAGGGTATCGAGCAGGCGCTCGAATCAGGGCTCAAGCTCGTTCAGGTGCGGGAACCCCAACTGGATGCGAGGATGCTGCAGGAATTCGCTGCGACCGTATTGAACCGTGCGCACGCGAGGGGCGCGCGGGTGCTCATCAATGCGGATGCGGCGCTGGCGCAAGCCCTGGGGGCTGATGGCCTTCATCTAAAGGCCGGGCAGCTGCGTTCGCTGAGCGAGCGGCCTGCGTTCGCGCTGGTGGGGGCATCGTGCCATGATGCCTACGAACTGGAGCAGGCGTGTCGTCTGGGTGTCGACTTTGCCGTGCTGGGGCCGGTGGCATCGACCCTGAGTCATCCCGGGGCTGCGTCGCTCGGCTGGAAGGTGTTCGAGCAGCTCATCGAGGGCTGTCCGCTTCCTGTGTATGCGCTGGGTGGGATGGCGCCCGAGCACCTCGAACAAGCATGGGCTTGCGGCGCACATGGCATTGCCATGCAGCGCGGTGCCTGGAGGCCCGCGGTCTCGTCCGTCGATCGACTCAGGTGAGCGTCGGCTTATCCGGTTCGGCATCCTCCGGAATGCCGGCGTCCGGAATGCGGTAGCTTTCCGTCGCCCACTCGCCCAAATCGATGAGCTTGCATCGTTCCGAACAGAATGGGCGGTAGCGGTTGGCCGCCTCCCAGCGTACCGGCTTCGCGCAGGTCGGGCAGGATACGACCCTCGTGCCATTCGAACTCATGCGCCAAACGCCTCTGCGGAAAATGCCATGCGCCCGATTCTTGCAATCGAACCTAGGTCTGGTCAAGCGGTGCCTTGCGCAAGCGCGGCGACTGCAGGGTTTCGCTTCGTCGACTAGGCCTGGGAGCACAAAATGCCTGCGCCGCAGCCTGATCAGCCCCCAGGGCGGCAAGCGCGGCCAGTGACCATCTGTTGAACTCCGCTATCCCTCGCTTACGCGGCGAGGCGGCGCGAGAGTGCTCCGCTGCTGGTCAAAGGCTACACAAGGTGAGCTGGAACGGTACGTCCTTGTCGAAGGTTCTCGGTCGTTCTTTGCCCAGACCCGCCAAGGTCATGAACCGGATGTTGAGAGCATATTTGTTGGCGCTGATCTCGGGGATGCAGGCGAACTCGCGTGAGAGCTGCACGCGCAGCATTTGTGCAACCCGGCCCGCCATCATCTGCTGGAAGACGCCCTGCGACGCCATTTGAGTGCTCGTCTTGCCGCTTTCGCGAAGCAGGCGCAAGACGATGGTGATGGCATCGTGGATCGGACGGAACGGTGCCAGCCAGGTTTCGATGTCGCGGCGCCGCTGCTCTGCGCTGGTGTTGAGCCAGTAGTGGTATGAGGGCAGGTCGAACTCGCAGACGCCGCCAGGGATGCTGGTGCGCTGCTTGATGCTCATCAGCCACTCGTTTTCACGCAAGTCCTGGCCGAACTTGCCGGACATCTGAAACAGTCGTGTCGAAGTCTGATCGATTTCCTGAATGACTTGATCGAGTAGGTCGACGGAAATCGCTGGATTATCCCTAAGGCGCTCGAGGGTATGCCGTTGCCGTTCCAGTTCCTGCAGCAAATCCGTCTTCAGATCGGCGCGGCCAGCGACCTCAAGAATGTCGAACAGCAAAACCAGCGCGACATGATTCTCGACCGGCTCGGCTTTGGCGGTAAAGAACCAAGCCTTGCGGTAAAGGTCTTCGAGGCGAAGCAGCGTACGCACGCGCTCGCTCAGCGGGTATTCGTAAGCTATGAGAGTGGAGTTGGCTGGAGACGGCACGATTCCGTCCGAATGAATTTGCCTGGATCGAGAGCGCGCGGGGGCGCTCCAATATTTCGGGTTGCCATCTGCCCGCCGTTAGTATGGTTCAACGACATAAAAAAATAAAGCGTCCGCTCCTGCCTTCGGGGCTCTCGTAAGCGCTTTGCCTGGGAGGGGATTCGGTCATCAAAAGAGGTCGAGGTAGCGATCGGTAAGCGCCCGACCCCAGAACAAGGCAATCAATCCGGCGACGACCAGGTAAGGTCCGAAAGGTATGGGCATATCCCGCCCCTGGCGCCGAGCGATGATGAGCCCGATACCGACGACGGCGCCGACGAGCGAAGACGCCAGGATCACCAGGGGCAGCATATTCCAGCCGAGCCAGGCGCCGATCGCCGCCAGCAGCTTGAAATCGCCGTACCCCATGCCTTCCTTGCCTGTCGCGAGCTTGAACAACCAGAAAACGCTCCATAGCGCGAGGTATCCCGCAACAGCCCCGATCACTGCATTTTGAAGTCCCACTTGCGGGAACAGGCCGGCGATCTGAGCGAGCAGTCCGATCCAGATCAAGGGCAAGGTCAGGCAGTCTGGCAGAAAAAAAGTATCGAGATCGATGAAGGCCAAGGCGATCATGAACCATACGAAGATCAGGGCGGCCAGCGTGGTCCAGGTAAAGCCGAAATGGATCGCGACGTAGGCTGACAGCGTGCCCGTGAGCGCTTCCACCAAAGGGTAGCGCTTGGGGATGCGAATACCGCAGGACGAGCATTTGCCGCGCAACTGCAAATAGCTCAATAAAGGAATGTTTTGCAGCGGCCGGATGTGGTGATTGCATGCCGGGCAGGCCGATCGGGGCACGAACAGGTTGTAGGGAGTCGCTTCTGCAGGCGTGTGCCCCTGCAACTCCGCGCATTCCTGCTGCCATTGACGCTCCAGCATCTTCGGCAGACGATGGATGACGACGTTGAGAAAACTGCCGACGATCAGTCCCAGAACAGCGCACAGCGCGACGAACGCGGTCGTGTTCGATGCAAAGTAGGCGAGCAGGGAATCCATGAAGGCGTGAACGCGATTGGCCGAGGGCTCGCCGGGAGGCCCCGTCGCCGGCACCGCCGACAACGGGAAACACCCGCATTGCGCGCCTAGACGACTTGGCCCATCTTGAAGATCGGCAGGTACATGGCGACGACCATACCGCCGATCAAGGTGCCGAGGACCACCATGATGATCGGTTCCATCAGGCTTTGCAGCGCATCGACCGCATCGTCCACTTCAGCCTCGAAAAAATCCGCGACCTTGGACAACATCGCATCCAAAGAGCCGGCCTCCTCGCCGATCGATACCATTTGCACGACCATGTTGGGGAACACTTCGGCGTTTTGCATGGCCACCGTGAGGCTCGTCCCGGTAGAAATTTCGGTCTGGATCTTCTTGGTCGCTGCGTAGTACTCGTAATTGCCGGCTGCCCCGGCTACCGAGTCGAGCGCCTCGACCAGCGGAACGCCTGCGGCGAACATCGTCGCTAGCGTGCGGGTCCATCGCGCGATGGCGCTCTTGCGGATCAATTCGCCAAAAATGGGAATCCTCAGGAAAATGCGATCCATCACGATCTGCATCTTGGTCGATCGTTTCCAAGTCCAGAAGAAAGCCCATACGGCGCCGCCGATGCCGGCACCCATCACGAACCAGTACTCGACGAAGAAATCGGATATGGCCATGACGACCAACGTCGGACCGGGGAGGTCGGCGCCGAAGCTCGCGAACACGTTCTTGAAGGCAGGGATCACGAAGATCATGATCACCGCCGTGATGATGATCGCGACCACGATGACCGCGATCGGATAGAACAAGGCGGACTTGATCTTGTTCTTGATGGCGAGGATTTTTTCTTTGTAAGTGGCCAGGCGATCGAGCACGGTGTCCAGGATACCGGCCTGCTCACCCGCCCCCACCAGGTTCACGAACAGGGCGTCGAAGTGCAGCGGGTGCTTGGCGAACGCCTGTTTGAGGCTCGACCCGGTTTCCACTTCGGTCTTCACGTCGACCAGCAGGCGCTGCACCGCCGGATTGGAGTGGCCCTTGCCGACGATGTCGAAGGCTTGGAGCAGCGGCACGCCGGACTTCATCATGGTCGCCAGCTGCCGGGTGAAGAAGGTGATGTCCTTCTCCGTGATCGTGCCGCCGCGTCGCAGGGATTGCTTGCGTACTTTCACGACCTTGACGCCCTGACGGCGCAAAGTCGCGGTTACCTGGGCCTCTCCCCCGGCGCGCATTTCTCCGCGTACGGTCTTGCCGGATTTGTCCTGGCCGACCCAGGAGAAAGTCGCTTCCCGGACTTCCTTTCTCGGTGCCGCGGCCGCTGCTGTAGCCATAGCTACTCCCTACTTTCCTTGTGCCGTCGATAATGCCCTGCCAAAGGCGCGTTTGTAAAGCCGAGCAGTTATGGCTTATCGGCGTTATTCAATACCTCATTTTCCTTTTGGTGCGGATAGATACGCACCGATTTTACGACCTTTTCCTGGGTCTGGACGATCTCCAGGGCATAGTCTCCAACCAGGATAGTGGTGCCCGGTTCCGGGATGTCCTGGAGCTGTTCGAGAATCAGGCCGTTCAGTGTCTTCGGGCCGTCGAGCGGAAAGTTAAGATGTAGTTTGCGGTTCAGTTCGCGCAAGGGCAGGCTGCCCTCCACCAGCGCGCTGCCGTCCGGCTGCCGATGAATCATGCCGGATGTGAGGCGAGAATGCGTGGTGAACTCGCCAATCATTTCTTCCAGGATGTCGTCGATCGTCACCAGCCCCATCAGTTCGCCGTATTCGTCGACGACGAGACCGAGTCGATCGTGGTTCTCCTGGAAATGCTGCAATTGCGTCAGGAGCGGCGTTCCCGCAGGAATGAAGTAGGGTTCCCGCAAAATCGCGGTCAGATCCTCGGGCCGCAGCTGCTCGATCTTCTTGCTCAAGTTGAGGACCGATCGAATGTGCAGCACGCCGACGATCTCGTCCATCTGATCGCGGTAAACGGGCAGTCGCGTGTGATAGCACGTCGCGATTTGGCGTCGTGTCTCCTCCGGGGCAGCATTTACGTCAATGCCTTCGATCTGGTTGCGCGGTGTCATGACGTCGTCCACCGTGATCTTCTCCAGTTCGAAGAGGTTGAGCAGGATGCTTTGGTGCTTTTGCGGAATGAAGTGGCTCGCTTCGAGGACGAGCGTTCGCAACTCGGGCAGGCTGAGTTGTGTATCCTGCTGGGCCATTCGATCACGAAATCCCAGAGCCCGGAGCAGAACACCCACGAACAGATTGGTGAACCATACGAACGGGTACCCCAGCTTGAGCAGCGGGGTCAGGATGTAGGCGAGGGGGAATGCGATCCTTTCCGGGTGAGTGGCGCCGATCACTTTGGGTGTGATCTCGCAAAAAACCACGAGCAAAAACGTAATCGCAGCCGTGCCGGCGGCCAGGGCGAACTCGTTCTCTCCGAACAGCTGTACCGTGGCGACGGCCGTCAGTGTGGCCGCTGCCGCGTTGACGAGGTTGTTGCAGATCAGGATAACGCTGAGCAGGCGGTCGGTCTGGGCGAGCAGGGCGTGTGCGAGCCGCGCGCCCCGATTGCCGGTTTCAACGAGGTGCTTGAGACGATAGCGGTTGAGCGCCATCATGCTCGTCTCGGAGATCGAGAAGAAGGCGGAAAGCATGAGGAGCACGATCAGCGACAGAACGATCGTGCTTACTGACAGGGTTTCCAAATAATACTTGCGTGTGCTGCTGAGGAGTGATTCAGTATCCGGCCCTGGGTGTGGAGCGTCAAGCCGCGCGGTGAAGGACGAAATCCATGACGAACCGGCTGCCGAAATAAGCCAGCACGAGCATCAGGAAGCCGCTCAGTGTCCAGCGCATGGCCACGCGTCCGCGCCATCCATAGCGACGGCGGCCCAAGAGCAATGCGCCGAAAATACCCCACGACAGCATGCCGAATACGGTCTTGTGGTTCAGATCGAGCGGGCGGCCGAACATTTCCTCCGAGAAAACAACGCCTGATCCCAGGCTCAGGGTGAGCAGCACGAAGCCGACGCCGATCAGCTGGAACAGGATGCGCTCCATGGTCAAGAGCGGTGGCAGTGCGGTGAGTCCGGAGCGAAGCTGCCCGACATGCAGCCGTTTCTCGAGCAAGGTCATGAGCAGCACGTGCAACGACGCGATCGTAAAGAAGCTATAGGCCAGCATCGATACCAGCAAATGCGCCTTGAACGCCAGCAGCTCGGTGTTCGGCAAGGGGCGCACGGCCGGGATCAGCCAGGGAAGCAGGCAACCCAGTGCGGCGGCGGGCATCACCACTGCCTGCAAACCTTCGACGCGATGGACGAAGCTGCCCAGCCAGTAGATCAGCACTGAAAGCCACACGATCAGTGATGCAGCGATGCCGATTCCGAGCGTGAGTTGCGCGCCGGAAAACGCGCTGCGGTACAGAAGCACCGCGTGCAGGATGAGAGGGATCAACACCGCGCCTCGTTCCCAGCGGTTACGCGTCGGTGCCTGCCGAGCCTGCCGAGCAGGCGCCCACCGCGTGCGCCAAAAATGCACCGCAAGCGCAGCGTAGAGGAGCGCTGTGGCCAGGTAGGCTACAATCAATGCGTCCATCGATGAGTTTTCACGTTTTGATGTCTGTTGCGCGGTCGACGTACTCGCGCCAGAGATCATGTGTTGCGGGCCGCGCGCGTGCTGGCTACGCGGCCAATTATACGGCTCCCATACCCTCCAACAGCGTCCACGAGCATGTTTGATACATTGACCAACCGACTCGCCGGGGTGCTCAAGACCTTGCGCGGCGAGGCGCGCCTGACCGAATCCAACATTCAGGATGCCATGCGCGAGGTTCGCATGGCTTTGCTGGAAGCCGACGTTGCCTTGCCGGTGGTCCGCGACTTCATCGGCCGAGTGCGCGAAAAGGCGCTGGGTCAGGACGTCCTGACCAGCTTGACGCCCGGCCAGGCGGTCGTTGGCGTCGTCTATCGCGAACTCGTCGAGCTGATGGGGGGCTCCGAGGGCGCATCGGCTTTGAATTTCTCGGTGCAGCCGCCGGCGATCATCCTGATGGCCGGCCTTCAGGGTTCCGGCAAGACGACTTCGAGCGGCAAGCTGGCGCGTTTGCTCAAGGAGCAGATGCGCAAGAAGGTGCTGCTCGCAAGCGCGGACGTCTACCGCCCGGCCGCCATCGAGCAGTTGCGCCTGCTGTCGCAGCAGGTCGGTGCCGACTTCTACGAGGCCGCCGACAGTAAAGATCCGCTGACGATCGCCCGGGGCGCCTTGGGTTTCGCCAAGACCCACTTTCACGACGTTCTCATCGTCGATACCGCCGGGCGTCTAACGATCGATCAGGCGATGATGGACGAGATTCGCGCGCTGCATGCGGCGCTCAATCCGATCGAAACCCTGTTCGTGGTGGACTCCATGCAGGGGCAGGACGCGATCAATACGGCGAAGGCCTTCTCCGAGGCATTGCCGCTTACCGGTGTGATCCTGACCAAGCTCGATGGCGATGCACGCGGCGGCGCGGCGTTGTCGGTGCGGCAGATTACGGGCAAGCCGATCAAGTTCGCCGGCGTCGGGGAAAAGCTCAACGGTCTCGAGGCATTCCATCCCGACCGGATGGCATCCCGCATACTGGGCATGGGTGATGTGCTCTCGCTGGTGGAGGAGGCGCACCGTACCGTCGATCGGGACGAGGCGGAGAAGTTCGCCAAGAAGGTCAAGAGCGGCAAGGGGTTCGACCTGGAAGACTTCAAGTCCCAGATCGGGCAGATGCGCAAGATGGGCGGCATGAGTTCGCTCATGGACAAGCTCCCGGCCCAGTTTGCCCAAGCCGCTCAGGGCGCGCAGATGGACGAAAGCGCCGTGCGCCGTCTAGAGGGCATCATCAATTCGATGACGCCGCAGGAACGGGCCAAGCCCGAGCTCATCAAGGCCTCGCGCAAGCGCCGGATCGCCACGGGCGCGGGTGTGACGGTGCAGGAGGTCAATCGCCTGCTGAACCAGTTCGAGCAGGCGCAGAAGCTGATGAAGATGATGGCCAAGGGGGGCATGGCCAAAATGATGCGCAATATGCGCGGCATGCTGCCGGGCATGCGCTGACGCGATCACCTCGCTCGGCGAGGCAATCGCGTCCCCGATCAATCGAGACCGAACCTTTTCTTGCGCACGAACGCGCCGAAATTTTCACGCTCGTCCACGCCGTACTGACGCGCCTTGTCCTCCGACCAGCCGTAGAAGTCCGCCGGCCCGAAGCGCTTCACGTCCCGCGGTTTGCCATAGGGCTGCACTTCGTGGCGCCGATGGTCGTATTCGTCGATGAGCTGTGGCAGGCGGCTTTCGTCGTAGCGATCGGTGTGAACGGTGACCGACAAGGGCAGTCGCGGCGTGATGCGGTTGCCGCGAGCTGGATAGCCGACGCAAAGGCCCGCAAAGGGAAAGACCCAGTCCGGCAGGCCGAGAATCTCCGAAACCCGTTCTGCGTTGTTGCGCACGTGACTGACGGGGCAGCACCCCAGACCGACCGCTTCGGCGGCGCAGAGAAACTGGCCCAAGATGATGGCCGGGTCGCAGGCGGCGTTGAAAAACTGATCCATGTGATCGTTTGGAAACGGCTTGTTGCGCCACTGCGACATCAGGCGCAACCGCCGATTGTTGCCGCAAAAGACCAGGAACACGGGCGCTTCCATGATCCAGTCCATGTCATGGATCTGCTCGACGATCGACTGGCGGACCGCGCGGTCTGCGACGTTGATGATGTCCGTTTGCTGCAGATCGCTTTTGGACGGCGCCGACAGGGCGGTTGCGCAAAGCAAGCGCAATAGACCCGGTTCGACCGCTCGGTCGGTCCATTTGCGATGCGTGCAATGCTCCACCATACGGGCGATTTCCTGCAGACCGGGGGTGTTCGGGTCCACTTCGATGTGCTCGCCGAAGCGCTTTTCGATCGCTGCCGTCACCCGGGCGGCGTCGTTCTGGTTTGTCATGATTAAACGTCCTTGTCTGCGGGGGCTAGTCCAGTTTGACGACTTGCTTGCCTATCTTGTCGCCTCGAAGCATGTTGATGAATGCCTCGGGGGCACGATCGAGGCCGTGGGCGACCGTTTCGCGATAATGCAGCTCGCCGGCACTCAACCAGGCGCTCAGGTCGCGCATTGCCGGGGGCCACAGCGGCATGTGGTCCGACACGATGAAGCCTTGCAGCTTCACGCGGTTCACCAATAGCGAGCGCAGGTTGCGGGTCGCGTAAGGCTCGGTTTCGTTGTACTGCGAAACTTGTCCGCAAACGGAGATGCGGGCAAACGGATTGAGTCGCTCGAGCACCAGATCGAAAATGCGCCCGCCCACGTTGTCGAAGTAAACGTCGATGCCATCCGGGCAGGCCGCCGCCAAGGCGTCGGCGAGGTTGTCCGCCTTGTAGTCCAGGCACGCATCGAAGCCCAGGTCGGCGGTGACATGCCGGCACTTTTCGCTGCCGCCCGCGATACCGACGACCCGGCAGCCGCGAATGCGCGCGATTTGGCCCGCCACACTACCCACGGCGCCCGATGCCGCCGATACGACGACCGTTTCGCCCGCTTTCGATGGTCCGACCAACTCGAGACCGACCCACGCGGTCACCCCAGGCATGCCGAGCACGCCGAGGTAAGCGGACAACGGTGCGATCGGTGTGTCGATTCGTCGCAGCCGCTCAGGCCTCTCGGCGGCATAGAGCTGCCATCCGAGCAGCCCGCTCACGATATCGCCGTTCTTGAGTGCGGCAGAGCGTGTGTCGATCACCTCGCCGACGGTACCGCCAACCATGAGTTGACCCAATTCAACTTGGGGCGCATAGGAAGGGGTGTCGTTCATGCGCATGCGCATGTACGGATCGAGCGACAGGTACCGATTCCTGACCAGCACCTGCCCCTCGGCGAGTTCCGGAAGCGGCGTTTCGACGAGGCGGAAGTCGGCTTGCGTCACCCACCCCTGAGGACGACGGGCGAGCAAGACTTGGCGATTCAACATGGTTTCGGAGGCTGCAATTCGAGGGAGGACAGGCGTACCTGGAACACGAAAGGGTGTCGGGTTTGGCGAATAGCGTCAAGTCCCTCATAGGGGCGCTCGAAAGCGGTTGCCGTTATTCCAGGATCGGGCGTAAAATCGCGGCCTTCATTTTCCTGCCCGGAAAGAACACGTCCATGGTAGTGATTCGACTGGCCCGAGGTGGGGCCAAAAAGCGGCCCTTTTACAATGTCGTCGTAGCAGATTCACGGCGTGCCCGCGACGGACGCTACGTCGAGCGCGTAGGTTTTTACAACCCGAAGGCGGCGGAAGGCGACGAAAGATTGCGCATCGCCTTGGATCGCATTTCGTACTGGGAAGGCCATGGCGCGCAATTGAGCGACACGGTCCGCCGGTTGGTTCGTCAAGTCGGTGCAGCCAAGCCGGCCGCATGACGAATTCGTCGTCATGGGGCACGTCATCGCCCCTTACGGCGTGCGCGGTTGGGTAAAGATCCAGCCGTATACTGAGGAAGTCGACGGATTGTTGGAGTATCCCGTGTGGTGGCTGGCGCGGGAGCAGGAGTGGCGGGAGTATCGACTCGTCGAGGGTCGCCCGCACGCAGGCGGCTTGGTGGCTCAACTCGAAGGTTTCGAGGATCGAGACCAGGCGCTTGCGCTTCGCGGCTTGAAAATCGCGGTGCCCAGGAGTGCACTCCCGCCCGCTGAAAGCGGCGAGTACTACTGGTGTGATTTGGTCGGATTGACGGTGGTCAATACCGAGGGCGTGGAACTAGGCCGGATCGCCGAAGTGTTCGCCACCGGTGCCAACGATGTCCTGGTCGTTCGCGGCGATCGGGAACGGCTGATACCGTACATCGATGCTGTGGTTCTGAAGGTCGAGTTGGACGATTCCAGGATGCTGGTCGACTGGGGTGTTGATTTTTGAAGCCTGGGGGCGTGCGTGTTTCAGTTCGATGTGGTCACGCTCTTTCCCGGCATGCTGGATGCCGTAACGCGTTGGGGTATCACCGGACGAGCCAGAGACAGGCGCTGCTACGACGTTGTCGGGTGGAATCCCCGGGATTTCGCGACCGACGCGTATCGCACGATCGATGATCGGCCCTATGGTGGCGGGCCGGGAATGGTGATGCTGGCAGCACCCTTGGAAAAGGCGATCCTGGCGGCCAAGCAGCGGCAGGCGAGCTGCGGCGTAGGCAAGGGCCAAGTTGCATTCTTGTCGCCGCAGGGCCGGTTGCTTGATCATTCGATGGTGCGTGAACTGACCGCACTCGATGGACTGGTTTTGGTGGCAGGGCGGTACGAGGGTGTCGACGAGCGGGTATTGCACCGCTGCGTGGACATCGAAATTTCGATCGGCGACTACGTCCTTTCGGGCGGTGAGTTGGCGGCGATGGTGGTGATGGACAGTATCATCCGGCAGTTGCCCGGTGCGTTGGGCGATCCGGAGTCGGCCGTGCAGGATTCGTTCGTGAGCGGGTTGCTCGATTGTCCTCACTACACGCGGCCGGAAGTGTACGAGGGGATGGCAGTGCCCGAGGTTTTACTCTCCGGCAATCACGCTTTGATTGAGCGTTGGCGAATGAAGGAGGCGCTGGGGCGCACTTGGCGACGGCGCGAGAATTTGTTGAACGAAGTTCGGTTGAGCGAGGCGCAAAAGCGCCTGCTGGACGAATATAAGCAGGAACACGATGCGGCATGAGCGCTGGTCGAATGCCGACCGCAACCGCCGCGCAAGGAGCCTTTGAGATGGACCTCATCAAGCAGCTGGAACAGGAAGAAATCGCCCGTCTGGGCAAGAAGATCCCGCCGTTTTCGCCCGGCGACACCGTCGTGGTGAGCGTGAACGTCGTCGAAGGCGAGCGCAAGCGGGTGCAGGCCTACGAAGGCGTGGTGATCGCGAAGCGCAATCGCGGCCTCAACTCGTCGTTCATCGTGCGCAAGGTTTCGTCGGGCGAAGGTGTCGAGCGTACTTTTCAGCTCTACTCGCCCTTGATCGCCGCGATCGACGTGAAGCGTCGTGGTGAAGTCCGCCGCGCAAAGCTTTACTACCTGCGGGAGCGCTCCGGGAAGTCGGCCCGCATTCGCGAGAAACTCAAGACCAATCGGGACGTGGTGGCTGCAGTGGGCGAGGGTGCGGCATCTGCGGCTTCGGCCCAGCCACCGGCTGCCAGCGCCTGATTCCGTCGGATGCGATGCAACTGGGGCGACTGCGGTCGCCCTTTTTGTTCTCCGCAGTCCTCGCCGACCGTTCGCGACGGCTCTCTGGGGTGCAACCCTGGGTTCGGCGTGAGGCATTTATGGTTGGCTGCATGCGCGCGCTAGCCGTGCGTCTGGCGGGATGGGCGCTTGCGCTCGCCTGCCTTGGCATCGCCGGCGTCGTGCACGCCCAGGTTGCGGATACGCCGGTTGCGGTGCGCCGTATCGCCGATAGCGGAGCCGTGTCGCTCGCCTTGGACTACGTGGACCGAACTCAGCCCAAGCAGTGGTCCGCGGCCAATTGGGTCGAATGGGAAAGCCTTCGCTTGGAACTCCTTGCCCGCCAGGGGCGGGAACCCGACATCGTGACGCGAGCGAAGTCCTATTCGACGGCGCTTGCTTCTCATCCGGCATTCGCCGACCTTGCCACGCGCGCTGCGCGCGCCGCCTTGAGTTCGGGCGAGCCGGCGCTCGGCCGGCGCTGGCTAGGTCAAGTGTTTTTGGCGGCAGGCGGGCGAAGCGAACCCGGTGCGGGTGAATATCGCAGTGCGCGCATGGTCGTCATCGAAGCGTTCCTCGCGGAAGGCAGGGCGGACGCGGCGTACAGGTCCATGCTGAGGTTTCAGCAGGATTTTTCGCCGTTGCGCCCCGAAGAACTCGAGCGTTTCGTCGCCGGATTGATCGGCCTCGAGCGTTTCGCCGAGGCGGCCGGCTGGCTGGCGCAACTCGACGCGCAGTCGCCTTATGCAAACGTCCTGCGCATGCGCGCGGGGCTGCTTGCTCCCGCTGCGGCGATCGTGCAGGCTCGTGCCCAGATCGGCAAGGGAATGGTCGCCGGCTGGACGCTGTTGGAGGCGGCAGGTCGCATGCAAAGCGATCGGTCGATCGCAATCGAGGTAAGCGAGCACCGATTGAACGGATCCACCGGGACAGCGGGCGGCTCGGGGGCGCCGGGCGGCGCATCGGCCGTGTGGACGCTGTACGCCGAGGCCGCACCGCAGGTGGCGAACCAGGCGCAGTTGCTGACCGGCGATGATGCCGCATGGCTTGCCTATGCCCACCGCATTCTGGCGACCCGCCCGCAATCTGCGCGTGCGCTCCTTGGGCATCTTGCGGTCAGCAGTGCTGTGCCTAAACTCAGGGCGGACGCGCGAATTCGCTTGCTTGCTTCACTGCGCGAGTCGAAGCTGCAGCGCGCCGCGCTTGCGTTGTTCGACGATGTGCGGATGCGGCCCCTCGATGCATTGGAGCCTGGCCTGCGATACGAGCTGGGTGCATTGGCCGCGGATTCGGGGCGCGCGGAAGCTGCCGTGCAGTATTGGCGAGGGTTGGCTGCGCCCGATGGCATGAGCGCGGTGGACTGGGCCCTGCGGAATATCCGGGCCTTCGTGCACGCTGGAATGCCCGAGGAGGCTCTTGCCCGGGTGAGCGGCCGACTCGACCCCAAGCAGCCGCTGCCGGATGATTCCCGCGCGCAGCTGTCGAGCATCGCCACGGATGCGAACCTTCGTTCGCAGTATCGGCTCGCGGAGCAACTGCTCACCCTGCTGCTTGCCCACAGTCCGGATGCCGCGAGGCCTGCGGCGCTGATCGCTTTGGGCAAGAGCTACGAAGGCCAAGGCGAGGCGAGGGCTGCTGCTGCCGCATTTTTGCAGGCAGCGTCGACTATGACGACACCGGAGTCGCGCGAGGCCCTCCAGGCCCGCGAAGCCGCCGCGCAGGCCCTGCTCAGGGCAGGGCTGCGCGATGACGCGCGAGCACTCTACGAGAGGCTTGCGCGCGACGCCAAGGATCAAGGCGTACGGGAATCTGCCGCGCGCGCATTGCGGGCGCTTTAGCGGGCCGGGCCTTCAGCTTTTCACCAAGTCGCTCAGATACTCATGCTGCGTCGTGTCGACCAGGCTGTGACGCAATTCGACGGGCTGATCGTTGTAGGTATAGGCGAGGCGGGCGATGGAAAGCAGCGGCGTTCCCGCTCGCACACCGAGAAGCTGGCCGACCGAATCGTCGGCCAGCGTGGCGCTCAAGCGCTCCGCGATTCGAATCACGTTGATGCCGTAGCGAGCCTGGTACAGGCCGTAGATCGTTCCGGTACGGTTGCCGAATACGGCCGGGCTCAGGTCGGGAAAGAGTTGCGCCGGGATGACGATGTCGTCGATCACGACCGGCTCGTCCGACAGGCGCAGCAGATTGCGTATCCGGTAGACGCGCTCGCCACGACTGAGTCCGAGCTGGGTCGCTTCCTGTGCGTCCGCGCGACCGTGGGCGAAGGTCAGCATCTCGGTGCCGGGTGTTTCCTTGCGCCCGTCTTTGCCGACCAAATGGAAAAAGTAGAACAGCGTACGATCGAGCGTGTGGGTGGCGACGAAGGTCCCGCGGCCCTGCTGTCGCAGCAGGATTTTCTCGGCAACCAGTTCGTCGATGGCCTTGCGCACGGTGCCGACGGACACTTGGAAGCGCTCCGCGAGCTTCGCCTCGCTGGGGATGGCCTCCCCAGGGCGCCAATCGCCGTCCATCAAGCCACGCGTGATGCGCTGCTTGACCTCTTTGTACAAAGGGTGTCCGGTGGGCACGCCGGCCGAAAGACCGGCTTCGATTGCTAGGGTCATGGGCCTGCTCTCTCGTTGCACTGCAATAGTAGCATGTGGCCTTGCTCATATAGGTCATCTAGTTGACTTGGCAAAACCCGCTAGCTACCATCGAGCATCCGTTTCAGACCATAACGCGGCGTCTTGGGCTGTCGGCAAGGCCGGATTCGTCGCCGCACGAGCATCGAAGGAGCAGAGATGATTCATTTTCTCGTACACGACAAGAAAGACACTGTCGGTGTGATCGTCGTGGAAGGCGTCAAGGCGGGCCAGGAGCTCGTCGGCTGGGTCATGGAAGGTGATTCCACGATTCACGTCAAGGCCCTCAACGACGTCCCGATCGGCCACAAAGTGGCCACGCAGGCGATCAAGTCCGGCGACACCGTGATCAAGTACGGTCATGACATCGGCAAGGCCGTCGCTGAAATCCGCGTCGGTGAGCATTGCCACGTCCACAATCTCAAAACCAAGCGCTGGTAGACCGCTCGAGAGGAGCGAATCCGAGCCAGGACCGGGGCGTCGTCGTCTCGGCGTGAAAATCATCAAGCGAGGCATAGCATGATCTCGAGCAAGAGCACTTTCTGGGGATACCGGCGCGAAAACGGGCGCGTGGGTGTGCGCAACCACGTCATCATTCTGCCCGTCGACGACTTGTCGAACGCCGCCTGCGAAGCTGTTGGACACAACATCAAGGGCACCCTTGCCATTCCCCACCCCTACGGGCGGTTGCAGTTCGGTGCAGACCTGGATTTGCACTTCCGTACGCTTATCGGTACGGGTGCCAACCCCAACGTGGCTGCGGTAGTGGTGATCGGCATCGAAGACGGCTGGACACAGCGCGTCGTCGAGGGCATCGCCAAGACGGGCAAGCCCGTAGTCGGCTTCGGTATCGAACTGCATGGCGATCACGACACCATCATGCGTGCTTCCAAAGTGGCCAAGGAGTACGTGCAGTGGGCCTCGGAACTGCGTCGCGAAGAATGCCCGATCAACGAACTGTGGGTGTCCACCAAGTGCGGCGAGTCCGACACCACCTCGGGTTGCGGCTCGAATCCGACGGTCGGCAATGCTTTCGACAAGCTGGAGCCGCTGGGCGTGACGATGTGCTTCGGCGAGACGACCGAACTCACGGGCGGTGAACTGATCGTGGCGGATCGTTGCGCGACGCCCCAGGTGCGCGAGCAGTTCATGAAGATGTTCGACCGCTATCAGGAAGTCATCGACAAGAACAAGACGAGCGATCTCTCCGAGTCGCAGCCGACCAAGGGCAACATCGCCGGCGGCTTGACGACCATCGAAGAAAAGGCACTGGGCAACATCCAGAAAATCGGCCACAAGTGCAAGGTCGTCGGTGTGCTGGACAAGGCCGAAGATCCGACCGGTCCGGGCCTCTGGTTCATGGACTCCTCGTCTGCCGCGGCCGAGATGGTCACGCTGTGCGGCGCATCAGGGTACGTGGTCCATTTTTTCCCGACCGGGCAAGGCAACGTCATCGGCAACCCGATCGTTCCCGTGATCAAGCTCTCAGCCAATCCACGCACATGCCGCACGATGAGCGAGCACATCGATCTCGACGTCTCCGGATTGCTGCAGCGGCAGAAGAACATGGATCAGTGCGGCGACGAGCTGCTCGAAGTCATGCTGCGCACGTGCAACGGTCGCTTGACCGCGGCAGAGGCTTTGGGACACCGCGAATTCGTGCTGACCCGTCTGTACGAGAGCGCGTAAACTGCTCTTCTCTTGTCTGCCCGATGCGATCGCTGGCGTCGGGCGGGCGCCGTGTCGTAGTTCGGTCCGATTCGTTCCAAACGTAAACGCGATACCCCGAGCGCTGCAATGAGCACCCTGGAAGTCAAGGTCTGGCGGGGCGGCGAGGAGGGCGAGTTCCAGCGCTTCGAGGTTCCGCGACTGGAGAGCCAAACCGTCCTGGACGTCGTGACGCATATTCAGCGTCATCTCGATCCCACGCTCTCCTATCGATTCGCTTGCCGCGTGGGCATGTGCGGTTCATGCGCGATGGTGGTGAACGGACGCGCACGCTGGACTTGCCGCACGCACGTCGCGGACGTCACCGATGGCGACAGTCTGGAGATTGCGCCCTTGAAGAATCTGCCGGTCATCAAGGATCTGGTGACCGACATGCGCGATTTCTTCGATAAGTGGGCCGCCGCGCAGGGACAATTCCATCCGACGACGACCCGCAAGGACGATTTCGCGCGTGTCGAGCCTGAAAGCCCGGAGCGCCAGCAGGTCGACGCGGGCATCGAATGCATCGGTTGCGGCGTCTGTTATTCCTCGTGCGATGTGGTGAGCTGGAACCCGGAGTATCTGGGCCCTGCAGCCATGAATCGAGCGTGGACGCTGCTCAACGATGTCCGTGACGGTGCCAACGAGGAGCGCCTCGCTGCGGTTGCCGGCGACGCCGGTTGTCACGCCTGCCATACGCACATGACTTGCACGGAACGCTGTCCCAAGCAGATTTCGCCGACCGCGGCCATCGCCGGCTTGAAGCGGGCTGCACTGAAGGCCGCGCTCAAGGGCAAACTGTGAGCGAAGGCGACCGTCGATGAGCACGCGATCGCAGGTTTATCTGTGGGCGGCCCAGCGCTTGAGCGCGATGGTGCTTGCTCTGTGCGTCGTGGTTCATCTGATTACGCTGATCTACGCGGTGCGCGGCGGATTGAGTGCCGCGGAGATTCTCGGCCGCACCCAAGGCAGTGCCCTCTGGGCCGCCTTCTATACCGTGTTCGTGCTCGCAGTGGCGATTCATGCGCCGGTGGGCCTGCGGGCGATACTCGCCGAGACGTTCGGCTGGCGTGGCGGGTTGCTCAACTTCACCGTGGCTGCGGTTGCCTTGCTGATCGCAGTGCTCGGCCTGAGGGCCGTGTGGGCGGTGATTGCATGAAGAACGACTGGCGCTCGCGCAATCACCCGGCGTGGTGGGCCTTTCTGGTCCATAGGGTGTCCGGCGTGCTCCTCACGCTGTTCCTGCCTTTGCACTTTCTCACGCTGGCGACGGCGCTGCAGGGCGAAGCTCGGCTCGAAGCGACTCTGCGCTGGATCGACCAGCCCGTCGTCAAGCTCGGCGAAGTCATTCTCGTGCTGCTGCTCGCCGCCCATATGACAGGCGGCATCCGCTTGTTGATGCTCGAATTCATGCCTTGGCGCGATTGGCAGAAAAGCCTTCTGGCGGTCGCGGCAGGGTTGACGCTCGCGGTCGGGCTCGCCTTTCTGTTGAATCTGACCTGACGTTGCGTTTTCCAGACCGGAGGAGTCGCAGCGGTCTTGCCCTAGCTCTGTGCTAAGCGGCCGCCTGCGGTGTTGCCGCCCCTGACGCCTTGGGCTAAGGTGCGCGGACTGTAGTCATTCGGACGAACCGAGAGGTCGATACCCAATGGTGCGAGTGTGGACTGCAATCCTGGTGGCCGCTTCGGCCTGTGCAACTGTTCCGGCCTATTCGCAGGCTTATCCGGCGAGGCCGGTGCGAATCGTTGTCCCATTCGCCCCGGGCGGCGCGACGGACATCGTGACGCGTATCGTCGCGACCCGGTTGGCCGAGGCCTGGGGGCAAAGCGTCGTGGTCGACAATCGGGCAGGTGCTGGCGGCAACATTGGCGGCGATATCGTCGCCAAGGCGGTGGCCGACGGGCATACGATACTCATGACCTCGGGCTCGATCGTGACCGCCAATCCGCACATGTATCGCAAGATGCCCTTCAACCCGGCGCGTGACCTGGTCGCGGTGACGAACGTGGCCAGCGGCCCGCAGGTGCTCGTGGTGAATCCCGCCTTCTCCGGCAAGACGCTGAAAGAGTTCATCGCGCTCGCTCGCGCCAAGCCGAAGTCGATCAATTTCGGTTCGGCAGGCGTGGGTACGCAAACGCATCTTGCTGCGGAAAACTTCGTCGCCGCGGCCGGCATCGATGTGACCCACGTCCCTTACAAGGGTGAGGGCCCTGCATTGGCCGATCTGGTGGGCGGGCAAATCCAGTTGGTGACGCCGAACCTTTCGGCAGCGATCGGCTTCGTGCAGGCCGGCAAGTTGCGCGCGCTGGCCGTGACCAGCAAGGAGCGCTCCAAGCAGTTGCCGAACGTGCCCGCGGTCGCGGAATCATTGCCCGGGTTCGAGAATCTGGGCTGGTTCGGGTTCATGGTGCCTGCGGGAACTCCGGCCAATGTGGTCGCCAAGATTCATCAGGATTCAGTCGCGATCCTGCAATCGGGCGATGTGCGCGGTCGTTTCGAGCAGCTTGGCATGGCCGCGGTGGGCAATAGTCCCGAGCAATTCGCGCGCGCCATCAAGGATGAATCCGCCCATTGGGCCCGAATCATCCGGGAGCGCAAACTTTTCGTCGATTGAGGTGCACGGTCGAGCGACCCGCGCGGCAACGAACCTCCATTCAGGAATGCGGCATGAAGATTGATTTGAACCAAGTGGAAGAGGCAGCGAAGGATCTCTATATCCGTGCGCTGAAACTGCTGCCCCCGGACATCAAGACGGGATTTCAACGCCTCGATGCAGCAGAAACCGATACGACGGGCAAGTCGGTGCTCGGAACGATGATCCGCAACATCACGGTTGCCGAGGCCAACGATAATCTGCTGTGCCAGGATACGGGCATACCGATCTACAACGTCGTGATCGGGGCGAACGTCGAGGTCGACGGGTATCAACTCAAGCAAGCGATCGGGCGCGGGTGCGCGCGGGCGACCAAGGAGCATCCGTTGCGCTCTTCGGTGGTTCATCCGGTGACCCGCATCAACGAGCACACGTCCTGCGGCCGCTCGGTGCCGGTCATCAATATCGATTTTTCTCCCGCTAGTGAAGTCCTCAGCATCGAGATGATTCCCAAGGGCAGCGGTTCGGAGAACAATTCCTTTCTGAAGATGGCGATTCCTGCCGACGGCATCGATGCCGTCAAGACCTTCGTCATCGATTGCGTGCTCGATGCGGGCGGCAAGACATGTCCGCCGACCATCGTGGGCGTCGGGGTGGGGGGCACGGCCGATCTCTGCGTGCATCTGTCCAAGGTCGCAGCGACGCGTGCGCTCGGATCGGTATGCGATGATCCGGAGGGCGCAAAGCTCGAGCGGGAACTGTCCGCCGTGGTGAACGATCTGGGTGTCGGCGCACAGGGTCTGGGCGGTGATTCCACGGCATTCGCCGTGCACGTCGAGACGGCAGCCACCCACATTACGATGAACCCGGTTGCGGTGAACATGCAGTGCCACTCCGCGCGCCGCGCAAAGGCGACGTTCACGCCCGCCGGTGTCGCCTACGGGTTCTAGGATGATCGCTCGCCTGGCATCTGCGCGCTGCGCCGCCGGTGCACCGGCGATGATGTTGTTTGCATTGTGCGGGCTGTTCGCCGCCGCTTCCCAGGCGTTGGCGCAGACGCAGGCGCGCGATGTGTCGTTGCCCGACCGTATCGTGGCGGGCGGCGTGGAACTCTCGCTCAACGGCGCCGGCGTGCGACGTGAAGCGTCGTTCGATCGCTATGTGGTGGCGCTCTACCTTGCATCCCGGCACTCGAGTCTGGACACCCTCCTGATCGACAAAGCCCGCAAGCGCATTGCCTTGACGTTTCTGCGGGATACTCATGCGGCCAATCTGGCCGAGATGATGTCCGAGACCATCGCCGACAATCTGACCGATTCGGAACGCGAATCCCTCAAGGTGCCGCTCGAAGCGTTTGCCGCGGCGTTGCGTCGGCTCGGTACGCTACGCAAGGGGACAACCCTCCAATTGGATTACGTGCCCGGAACCGGGACGCAGATCCTGCTCGACGGGCGAGCGCACGGCCCGACTATTCGTGGCGCGGACTTGTTTCATGCCTTGCTGCAGGTCTGGCTAGGCAAGGATGCTCTCGATCCGGCTCTCAGGCGAGCTTTGCTCCGGCAAGGGAGCGCAGGGGCGAGGGTGCAATGAATTTTCGAACGACATTGCGCGTGTTGGCGCGAGGCGAGTAAACATGGCCCATTACGAGTTCGACATGCCGATTACCGAAGCGCAAGTACGTGCGCTGCGGGTGAACGACACCGTCACGTTGAACGGTACCTTGTTCGGTATCCGAGACGCAACCCAGATTCACATGTTCGATCGAGGCCGCAAGACCAAGTTCGATCTTCGCGGGCACGCGGTCATCCATACTGCCCCTAATGTCAAATGGGTAGGTGAGACACAAGGCGCGCCGACCGGCTACGCGCCGGTGTGCGTCGGAACGACGACCAGCGCCCGCATGGAGCGCTTCACTCGGCCCTTGATGGAGCAGTATGGCGTGCGCATCGTCATCGGCAAAGGCGGGCTGTTCGCCGCATCGCAAGAGGCGTTTGCCGCGCTCGGGGGGGCTTATCTCGCGATCATAGGCGGCGCGGCCGCACTCGAAACCACCTGGATCGAGTCCATCGAAGATGTCGATCTCGATGATCTCAACCCCGAGTCGTTATGGAAGTTCCGCATCCGAGGCTTCGGACCGCTGCTCGTCGCCATGGACAGTCACGGCGGCAATCTCTATACCAAGGTCACGGAGAAGGCCAGATCACGACGCGAGCAAGTGCTCGCAGCCATCGGCGTGGGCGGCAAATAGTCATGCAGACAATCAAGACGGACATCCTGATTCTCGGCTCTGGAGGGGCGGGCCTGTTCGGCGCATTGCATGCGCACAAGGCCAACCCATCGCTGGATATCACCGTGGCGGTCAAAGGGCTGCTGGGCAAGTGCGGCTGCACGCGCATGGTCCAGGGCGGGTACAACGTCGCTCTGGCCAAGGAAGATTCGGTCGAGCGCCACTTCATGGACACCATCGAGGGGGGCAAGTGGTTGCCGCAGCAAGAGCTTGCATGGCAACTGGTCGAAGTCGCCGTCGAGCGCATCCACGAACTGGAGAACGAACTGGGTTGTTTCTTCGACCGCAACCCCGATGGGACGGTGCACCAGAAGGCGTTCGCCGGACAGACCTTCGACCGGACCGTGCACAAGGGCGACCTCACGGGCATCGAGATCATCAACCGGCTCGCCGAGCAGGTTTGGGCGCGCAAGATTCGCCGGCTGGAGGAGCATCGCGCCATCGAACTGATTCGCTCCAAGGATGGCAGCCGGATCGCCGGCGTCCTGATGATCGACGTGCGCACGGGCGGTTTTCTGTTCGTTCAGGCGAAAGCGGTGCTGCTGGCGACCGGCGGCGGTCCGACCATGTACAAGTATCACACGCCTTCGGGCGACAAGACTTGCGACGGCATGGCCATGGCCCTGCGGGCCGGGCTGACGCTGCGCGACATGGAAATGGTGCAGTTTCATCCCACCGGGCTGCTTGCGGGGCCTCACACGCGCATGACGGGCACGGTGCTGGAAGAGGGCTTGCGCGGCGCGGGCGGTCAGCTGCTCACGGGCGGAAAAGAGCGCTTCATGCACAAGTACGATTCGCGTGCCGAGCGGGCAACTCGGGATATCGTCTCGCGCGCCATCTACGAAGAGATGCGTCTGGGAAACACCACAGCCAACGGAGGCGTGTACATCTCAATGGGGCATCTCGGCGCGGACAACGTGCGCCGCATGTTCAAGGGTATGGTCGAGCGGTGCGCCGATTGCGGCTTCGATCTGGCCGGCGGCCTGGTGGAGGTCGTGCCGACGGCGCACTACATGATGGGCGGCGTGGTCTTCAACACCGACTGCACGACGGAGTTGCCGGGGCTGTTCGCCGCGGGTGAAGACACAGGCGGTGTGCACGGCGCCAATCGACTGGGCGGTAACGGTGTCGCCAATTCGACCGTCTACGGCGGTATCGCCGGCGATCGCATGCCGGGCTGGATTGTCTCCTACGGTGAATTCCTCGAGCCTGACCAGGGGGCGATCGATGAGGCGGTTGCACAGGCGAATCGACCTCTCAAGCAGAAACCCGGCAATCTGGAGGAGATCCGGGATCGGCTGTTTCAGCTCATGTGGGATGACGTCGGCATCGTGCGCGACAGCGAGGGGCTGCGTCGCGCCTCGGGAAGTCTGGACGAGTTGGAGGCGCGGCTCGACGAGACCGGCGTGTCCGGCGGCACGCTCGCCTTCAATCTGACATGGCACGACTGGATGAATCTGAAGAATCTGATCCTGGTCAGCAAGTCGATTCGGGCGGCTTCCCAGGCTCGCGAAGATTCTCGCGGTGCGCATTTCCGCGCGGACTTTCCCCAGGCGGGGGATCTCCATACATCGGCCTACACCTGCGTGAAGTTCGTGAATGGGGTCTTCGACATCGCCACTCGGCCGGTGGAGTTCACGCGCGTCAAGCCCGGCGAGAGTTTGATCAAGGATCAGGCTGCTGCCTGATGTGGCCGGAAGGCTTCGTCCAAGCGAGCGGGGTCGGGTCCGCAGCGCGCCGCTCCCATGAGCGGCGCCTTCCGCCGCTCGATCAGCGCGTCGGCGTGCGGGTTGTGGCGGGTGGCTTGAGAAAGTCGAAGTCGCACCCGCGTTCAGCCTGCTCGACAGACTCCAGAAACAACTTGCGATAGCCGCGATCGTCTTCCGCGCGCGGCGGCGAGGGCTGCCATGCGAGCCGCCTTGCCTCCAATTCCTTTTCGTCGACGAGCAGATCGATCCGACGCGCCTCGGTGTCGAGCTTGATGAGATCGCCGTTCCGGATCAGGGCAAGAGGGCCGCCCATCGCTGATTCGGGGGATACGTGCAGCACGATGGTCCCGAACGCCGTGCCACTCATGCGTGCATCCGAGATGCGCACCATGTCCTTTACGCCCTGGCGCGCCAGTTTGCGGGGAATCGGCAGGTAGCCCGACTCAGGCATGCCCGGTGCACCCTTTGGTCCGGCGCTCTGCAGCACGAGCACGTCGTCGGCAGCGACATCGAGATCGTCGCTGTCGATGCGCTCGGCCAGATCTTCGAGCGAGGCGAAGACGACGGCACGTCCGGTGTGTTGCAGCAAGGTTGGATTTGCCGCCGACTGCTTGATGATGGCGCCGTTGGGGGCGATGTTGCCGCGCAGAACGGCGATTCCGCCTTCACGGAAAATCGGATTGGCAAAGGGGCGGACGACCTCCTGGGGGAAGGGTGCGGGAGCCGCATCGATGTTCTCGCCCAGTGTGCGACCGTTGATCGTGAGGCAATCTTCATTGAGCAACGGACGGATTTCGCGCAGGATGGCCGTGACGCCGCCCGCCTTGAACAAGTCTTCCATGTAATGCTGGCCGGTGGGTTTGAGGTCCACCAGCACGGGCGTGTCTCGACCGAGACGATCGAACGCATCGAGGTCGACCTCGATGCCCAGGCGGCCGGCCACGGCCGCGATATGGATGATCGCGTTCGTAGAGCCGCCGATCGCGAGCAGCATGCGCAATGCGTTCTCGAATGCGCGGGGCGTCATGATCCGCTCCGGGGTGAGCCTGTCCTTGGCGAGCCCGACGGCGCGTGCCCCGGTCGCCTCAGCGGCTCGCAGTCGATCGGCATGAACCGCCGGCACGGCGGCCCCACCGGGGAGCATCATGCCCAAGGCTTCGGTCATGCAGGCCATGGTGCTCGCCGTGCCCATCACCATGCACGTGCCGGCCGACGGTGCGAGGGCGCCGTTGATCTCCGTGATCTCTCGCTCGTTGAGTTCACCGGCGCGGTACTTTCCCCAGAAGCGGCGGCAGTCGGTGCACGCCCCGAGGCGCTCGCCGCGGTGGGAGCCTGTGATCATGGGGCCGGTCACGAGTACGATCGCCGGGGTATTGGCGCTTGCCGCGCCCATGAGCAGTGCAGGCACTGTCTTGTCGCATCCACCGATCAGGACGACCGCGTCCATCGGCTGCGCGCGAATCATCTCCTCCACATCGATGGACATGAGATTGCGCAGATACATGCTCGTGGGATGCGAGAACGACTCGTGCAGGGAAATCGTCGGAAACTCGATGGGCAGTCCGCCTGCCAGCATGACCCCGCGTTTGACGGCTTCGATCAGTTCGGGAACGTTGCGGTGGCAGGCGTTGTATCCGCTGAAGGTATTGGTGATGCCGATCACCGGTCGGTCGAGCGCGTCGTCCGTATAGCCCATCGCCTTGATGAAGGCCTTGCGCAGGAAAAGAGAGAAGGCTTCGTCACCGTAGCTCGTCAGGGCACGGCGCATACCACGCTTGGTGTCGGACATCGGGCACTCCGCAAGTGGAAATCGAGAGGGCGAGTATGCCGGATTAGGCTCCGTCTGTAGTGCGCGAGAGGTGCCGGCATAGGCTCGGTGTGGGGATTATATCGAGAGGGCTCAGAGAAGGTGCGTACGGCAAGCTGCGGATGACGCGCCGGCAATCCATCGGCAGGATGCGGCCTCGGCGAGTTCCCCAACGCGCACGTGCAGCCGAAGAAGATGAGCAACACCACAGAAAGCCCTGATGCCATTCATTCCCGACCTCCCGCCACCCCTGACCGAAGCGCTGCTGCTCGGCGTCTTGCTCGCCGCTGGGGCCTTGGCGGGGGCGGCGGCGCAGAGGTTCCGGCTGCCTCCTGTCTTCGGCTACGTGCTCGCCGGTTTTGCGGTCGGGCCGCTCGTGCTCGATTTGCCGGTTCGTCCCATGTTGACGGAAGCGCGCGTCATCGTGGATGTGGCCGTCGGTTTGGTCCTGTTCGAACTCGGTCGGCGCCTCGATTGGCAATGGCTGCGCCGCGACGCCTCGCTCTGGGTAGCCGCGCTCGCCGAAAGTGCCTTGACCTTCTTGGGTGTCGCCGGTGCACTGATCGCTTTCGGTTTTCCCTGGATCCATTCGGCCGTCGCCGCGGCGATTGGTGTCTCCACCTCGCCAGCGGTCGTCTGGCTGGTGACGAACGACGAGCGCGCTCAGGGACAGGTGACTGATCGCTGCTTGAACCTCGTGGCGGTCAACACGCTCATCGGCTTCATGCTGGCGACCATGTTGGTGGCCGCTGTGCATCTGGAGTATCAGGCAGGCTGGATCACGATTCTGCTGCACCCGATGTACGTGCTGCTCGGTTCGCTCGCCGTCGGCGTCACCATCGGCGTGACGCTGCCGTACGTGGCCACCATGCTAAGTCGCCGTCCGGAGTCTCATTTCGCCGTCATCGTGGCGGCAGTGCTCATCGCAGTGGGGCTGGCAATCGCCCTCAAACTGTCGGTGTTCCTGGCACTGATCGCGACCGGAGCCACGGTGCGCAATGGGCCGCGGCGCTTTGCGCTGCTCGAGTTCGATCTGGGAGGCGGCGCGCGTGCCCTGTACATCGTGCTGTTCGTCGTCACCGGAGCGCAAGCCACGTGGCCTGCATTGCAGGCGGCGGGCGGGGCGGCACTGATCTACGTGCTTGTGAGGGCCTTTTGCAAGTGGGTCGGCGTCATGCTTTCCACGCCCTTGTCACCGCTGCCATGGCGGCAGAACGCCTGTCTTGGATTGACGCTGATGCCCATGTCGGGAATGGCCCTCTTGCTCATGTACGACATCAGCGAGCGTTATCCCGCATTCGGCGAGGAACTGGCCGCCGTGCTGCTGGCGGCCATCGTGATTTTCGATCTCGTCGGACCGCTGGTGCTGAAGTTCGCGCTCAAGCGGGCGGGCGACCTGGATCAGTGAGGGAGGGGCGACATGTTGAATCCGTTCTGTGCGGCCGAGGCGCTCACGATGGGGGTGGAGCTCGAATTGCAGTTGGTCAATCTGCGCGATTTCGACTTGACGCGCGGCGCGGAGAGCCTCCTGGCTGCGCTCGCCAAGAGCCCGCGAGCCGACTGCATCAAGCCCGAGATCACGGAGAGCATGATCGAAGTCAACAGCGCCGTGCACACGTCCTACCGCGCACTCCTGCGGGATCTCGACGACATTCGCGCCGAGATCTGCGCTGCGGCCGAAAAGTTGAACATCGGCGTTGCTGGTGGCGGCGCCCATCCCTTCCATCACTGGGCGGAGCGCCGCATTTTTCCGACCGCGCGGTTCTCGGCGATCTCCGAACTGTACGGCTATCTGGCGAAGCAGTTCACCGTATTCGGCCAGCATGTGCATATCGGGTGCGTTTCCGGCGACGCTACCGTGCAATTGATCCATAAGCTGGCGGGGTACGTGCCTCAGTTCATCGCGCTGGCTGCAGCGTCGCCGTTCTCGCAAGGCGCCGACACGGCGTATGCGAGCTCCAGGCTGCATGCGGTTTCCGCGTTTCCGCTCTCCGGTCACATGCCGCCGGTGACGACCTATGCGCAATTCGAGCGCTACTTCGACCACATGGCGAGCTTCGGCATCGTGCGCAGCATGAAGGACTTCTACTGGGATATCCGCCCCAAGCCGGAGTACGGCACGTTGGAAATTCGCGTTTGCGATACACCCCTGGACATCGAAACCGCGGCGGCCATCGGCGCCTTCGCACAGGCGCTGTGCGCATGGCTGGCCGAACAACCGTGCACGTCCGCGTATGAAGAGGAGTACCACGTTTACGGTTACAACCGATTTCAGGCCTGTCGTTTCGGCTTCGACGCGGAAGTCGTCGAGGTAGGCAGCAAGCGTCTGGTCCCCTTGCGCGAGCAGATCTTGAAGGCGCTCGATGCCGTAGCGAGCCACGCACGCGACCTCGGGAGCAGCGAGGCCATTGCGCTACTACGCGAACGAACCGCTACGGCGAACAATGGCGCGCGTTGGATGCGCGATTCCCTGATGCGCGAGGGCTCGCTTGCAGATGTCGTGCGAGACATGTGCGGTCTTTGGGCGAAGCCCGAACTCGATGCAGGTGCCCGGAACGGTGCCAGCGAAGCCATGCCGGAATGAACAAGCGAGTGCATGCAACTTTGTATCCTAGTGCTTGCTCTATGTAACGTACTGTTGCAGAATGTTGGCGGCGCGCAGAATTGCGTGCGCAGCCGCGCGTAGGTAAGTGTTCAGCACGGAGCATGAGGACTCATGGAGAAGTCGCAAGCTTCCGGGTATCTAGAGCGAGTCGGGGCGCCTTCGAAGGAGGATGCTCCTCGAACGCCCTGGTCTCTGGCCGAGTGGGAGCTCGGGATCGTATTCGTCGGTCTGTTTCTTGTGATCGAGCGGATCAGCTTCATCCATCCGTGGGCCTCGACGGGCATCACCCCGTGGAATCCGCAGATCGCGCTCGTCTTCGCCTTTCTGCTCTTGCGCGGCCTGCGTGGTGCGCCTGCGGTATTCCTCGCGCTGTTGCTCTCCGAGGCGCTGATTCGAACTTCTCCCGCCTCTTCGTGGGGAATCATTCTCGCAAGCGCCACAGTCGGTGTGGTCGGCTACTCCTTTGCCGGCTTGTTCCTCTCCCGGCAGCTTTCGGCGCCGGCGCGCATACGCAGCTTGCGCGATTTCGCCTGGATGCTGGGCATCGTCGTCGTTTCGACGCTCGTCGTGGGAGCTTGCTACATTGCCCTCAACGCGTCGCTCGGCGTTCTCGAGTGGAGCACGGTCCTGGAGGTCCTGCTGCGCTACTGGATCGGCGATGTCGTCGGCATCCTTACCCTTCTGCCGCTGTTGCTGGTCATCAACGAGCGGCGCAGTCGAAGCAAGCTCGCAGCGATTCTTGCGCGTTGGGAAAGCCTCGTGCAGTTCGGAGCCGCCGCCGCCATTCTGTCGGTGCTGTATGTGTTCATGCCCAGCGAGAACGTCAAGTATTTTTTCCTGCTTTTTCTGCCGCTGATCTGGATCGCCGCGCGTCACGGGCTGATCGGCGCGGCTGCCGCGGTGATCTTCGTCCAGTTGGGACTGATCGTCATGGTCCAGGTCAGCGAAACCAGCGTCTCGACGTTGCTGGAACTGCAAGCCAGGATGCTCGGCCTCAGTGTCACCGGATTGCTGCTCGGCGTGGTCGTCGATGAGCGGGAGCGGGCGCAGGAGCGTTTGCGACAGTCGCTGCGCCTCGCGGCTGCGGGCGAAATGGCTGCGGCGCTCGCTCATGAGGTCAATCAACCGTTGACGGCCTTGGTCACCTACGGCCGAGCGTGCCAGCACATGCTCGGTCAGAACCCGACCGACATGGTCCGGCTCGAACAGACCGTGGGAAAGCTCACCGAGCAGGCGCAGCGGGTCGGTGCCATCGTCAAGCGGCTGCGTGATTTCCTGCGCAGCGGCACCATGAATCTGGAGCGCATCGCTCCGGGAGACTTCTTGAGTGCCATGCGAGATTCCTTCGTGACCGAAGCGAAGTTGGCCGGCATTGCGCTCAATCTCGTCGTCGAGCCGGATCTTCCCAGGGTGATGGTCGATCGGCTGGAACTGGAGATCGTCGTGCGCAATCTCGTTTCCAATGCCGTCGATTCGATTCGAGACGCCGATCCCCAGCGCAGGGAGATCACGATCTCCGCCCAGAGCCAAGGTCACGGAGTCGTGCACATTGGCGTGATCGATAGCGGGCCTGGCATCCCGCCTGGTGTCCGGGAGCGGCTGTTCGTGCCGTTCTCGACCTCGAAATCGCATGGCATGGGACTCGGGCTCGCAATCAGCCGGGCCATCGTGACCGCACATGGCGGCCGGCTATGGGCCGAGCCGACCCCTTATGGATCGTTCCATCTAAGTTTGCCCACCGTGACAGGAGACACCGATGACATCGAACGTTGAACAAACCGTATTCATTGTCGATGACGATGTGGCCGTTCGTGACGCGCTTGCTTTGCTGCTCGGTCTCAAGGGCTATCGCACCTCGATCTACAGCAGCGCGGAGGATTTCCTCGCCGCGTATCGCAAGGAGTGGCGTGGTTGCCTGGTCCTCGACATCAAGATGGGAGGCATGACCGGTCTCGAACTGCAGGCTCGGCTCATCGAGCAGGGTTCGGAACTCCCCATCGTGGTGATTACCGGCCACGGCGACGCGGCCTCGGCCCGGCAGGCGCTCAAATCGGGGGCGGTCGATTTTCTGGAGAAGCCGCTCGACGACGAACAACTGGCGGCTGCGGTCGCCTCGGCGCTCGAACGCGATGCCAAGCGCCGCGCCGAGAAAACGGTTGGCGAAGAGGCCAGCACCCGGTTGTCGCGATTGACACCCCGCGAACGACAGGTGATGGATCTTGCCGCCGCCGGGCGGCACAACCGCGAGATCGGGGAGGCGCTTGGCATCAGCCCCCGTACCGTGGAGGTCTACAAGGCCCGATTGATGGAGAAACTCCAAGCCCGCAATCTCTCCGAACTGATTCGGTTCGCCTTGACGGCCGATCGCGAGCGCGTTGCCTGACATTGGGGATGCTCTCGCGCGTCGTGCGCGAGAGTTCTCGAAATGCTCGGTACCCCGTAGCTCGAGGGTCGCATCGATTGACCCTCCGCAGCCCGGCTTCTACAATCAGCCGCCCACGGGTGTCGGCGGCAAGAACCGCTGCACGGCGCCTCGAACCCACGTGCGGATGCCTCTATCTTGCCATCGATCACGCTGCAAGAACTGAACCTGCTGACGACGCGTGCGCTGTCCAACGCAGGCGCATGCGATGCCATGGCCGCCGCCACGGCACAGGCATTGGTGGATGCTGATGCGAGCGGCTTGGCGAGCCACGGACTGAGTCGGCTTGCGCTCTATTGCACGCACTTGCGCGAGGGGCGCGCGAACGGACAGGCCCGGCCTGCCGTGGCCCGCAGCAAGGCAGGATGCTGTCTGATCGATGCGCGGGGCGGCCTTGCCTACGAGGCGATGGCCCTTGCGGGCACCGAAGCGATTGCTCGCGCCAAATCGCATGGCATAGCGATGGCGAGCGTGTTCAACAGTCATCATGCCGGTGCCATGGGCTATCATCTGCTGCCGCTCGCCCAGGCGGGGCTGGTGGCCATGGGCTTCACCAACTCCCCGGCGGCCATCAATGCATGGGGCGGCAAGAAGCCTCTCTTCGGAACCAATCCCATCGCAGCGTGCTTCCCGCGCGATCAGGGTTCGCCCCTGGTCATCGATCTGTCGCTGACCGAGGTGGCGCGCGGCAAGATCATGCTCTACGCCGAACAGGGCAAACCATTGCCCCCGGGCTGGGCTGTCGATCGGGACGGCAAGCCGACGACGGATGCGAAGACCGCGCTCACGGGTAGTTTGGCTGCGATAGGCGGCGCCAAAGGGGCGATGCTTGCCTTGATGGTGGAGTTGCTTTGCTGTGCGTTAACCGGCGCAGCATTCGGATTCGAGAACGACTCCTACTTCGAGCCAGGCAATCACCCCAACATCGGTCATGTCATGCTTGCGATCGATCCCGAGGCCTTGGCAGGCAAGCGTACCTATCTCGATCGGATCGAGACCTTGATCATGGCCATGCTGGCCGACGAAGGCGTGCGGCTGCCGGGCTCGCGGCGTGAGTCGGCCAGTGCACGCGCCTCCACCGAGGGGATCGACATCCCGGATGCGCTTTTTGCGCAGATTTCTCGACTCGCTGCGTAAGCGATTTCGAGTCGTAGCCGCGGCGGGTCTGCTGACCTGGGGGCTGTCGGCCTGCGATCGGCCAGCAGAGCATCCCGCGCTGGAGGCAGTCCGTCTTTCGCCGCTCGTGCCGGCGCACGAGTTCGTCTTCACCAACACGCAGTACAGCGGTTTCTCGTTCTCGCCCGACGGCACCCGCCTTGCATGGCAGGGGCCGTCGGGATGGCGGTCGGCCTTGCATGTGCGCTCGGATATCGACGGCAAGACCCACGTCTACCGGATCGGCGGAAGCGGTCGGCATTGGTCTGCCGACAGCCGTCGCTTGCTGATACTCGACGACAAGACGGGTGCGGAGAATCACCGGCTCTACCGCCTCGACGTCGAGGATCCCAATGCGACCTTGGTGGATCTGACGCCTTTCGAAGGCGTCCGCGTCTGGCTGCATCAGATCGTGAAGTCCGATCCCGAGCACGTGCTCGTGATGCACAATCGACGCAGCCACACCGTGCGCGACTTGTACCGCATCAATTTGACCACCGGGGCTGAAGAGGTCGTCGCCTTGAACCCTGGCGACGGAATAGCGCCCGTCACCGATGCCGATGGCCAGTTTCTCGGCTGGCGCAAACCGGCTCTGCCGGCGCGCGCCCGCGGCAAATCGTTGCCACCAGGCTTGCGCGAGCGTTCCGCGTTGGCGCGCGTCAGCCAGGACGTCACTCAGCCCCTGGGCCTCTCGCACGACAAAGCCCACGCATGGGTGCTCAGCAATCGGGGTCGAGACCGTGTAGCGCTATTCCATCTGGATGCGACCCGGGGCGGGGCTGCCACGGTCGTGCATGAAGACCCGAAGGCCGATGTGGCGCGCGTCCTGATGAGCGTGGTGCACGGCAAGCCCTTGCTCGCGGTTTCGAATCCGGACTATCCGCGCACCCGGGTGTTCGACGAGCAGCTTGCCGCCCAGTTGCGCCCCTTGCTGGATGCATACGAAGGCATGCGGATCGGATTCACGATCGAAACGATGGCCCCCGATGAGCAGCGTCTGGTTGCCGTGGTGTACACGCATGCCAATCGACGGTACTACCTCGTCGATCGGCGCAACGGTCGCCATGTCCTGCTCGGAGAAAGCCGGCCGGCCGATTTTCAAGCCTCCATGGCCATGCCTGAGGCCGTCGAGTTTTCGGCCCGCGACGGCCTGCGTATCCCGGCTTATCTTCTGCGACCGGTGGGTGCATCAAGCAGCCGGCGTTTGCCGCTCGTTCTGCTTGTTCATGGCGGTCCGTGGAACCGGGTGAGTTGGGGCGACGCGGACCATAGCGAGGATTTGCTACGGGCACAGTTTCTGGCTAACCGGGGTTATGCGGTCCTGCTGATCAACTTCCGTGGATCCACCGGTTACGGGCGCGAGTTCATGACCGCGGCTGTCGGGCAGTTCGGGGCTGCGATGCAGGACGATCTGATGGATGGGCTGAAGTGGGCGATCGATGCCGGTGTCGCCGATCCTTCCAAGGTGGCGATCATGGGCCACAGCTACGGTGGTTATGCCACGCTGATGGCCATGGCCCAGCATCCGACCACGTTCGCCTGTGGGGTGTCTGTGGCAGGGCCGGCGGATTTGCCTCGACTGATCGAAACGTTTCCGCCGTATTGGGAACTGGAACTCATGTACTGGTACAGCTACGTCGGCGATCCTGCGGTACCGGTAGACAGGGCGCGCATGGAAAAAACCTCGCCGATCAACCTCGCGCATCGGTTCGAGCGGCCCGTGCTCGTCTTGCAAGGGGCGACGGACGTGCGCGTGCCGCCGGAACAGTCCCGATCCATGGTGGCGCGTTTGGTCGAGCAGGGTAAGGCGGTCGAGTATCGAGAGCTGGCGGATATGGGGCACTCCACCGGATACTGGGCGCACCATCTGACGATCCTGCGTCGCGCGGAGACCTTTCTCGCGCAGTGTCTGGGCGGGCGAGCGGCCCGGTTCGACAAGATGGAATGGGCAGCCAGATTGAGCGGCCGGCTACCCTTGTGGTGAGGCAGGACATGGTTCGCCTGCGCTAGTCTGGCCGAGCCAGTCCCAAGACAATTATTGGATCTGTGCTGGGTGATGGGGCTATCCTTGCGACTGATCGAACCCGCTCGAGAGGCAGCAGTGATCGTTGTCATGACTTTCCTGCAGCGAAGGCATCCGATGCCGGCAAGGTCGTTTTCGTGACGACCGTTGCCCGCGGACGCTTGCCGCCGCAGCAGTCACAGTATGTCGCGATACTCGATGCCCCGTTCGCCCGTATCGGAGTGCGAGTGCATGAGGAGCAAGTCGTCGGCATCGACTATCTGCCGATGACCACGCCGACTTGCATGTCCGCGAATCCGCTCGCCGGGGAGTTCCGCAAGCAGCTGGTCGCTTATCTGAAGAATCCGCGCCACCAGTTCGATCTGCCGCGCGGCGAGTCGGGGACACGCTTTCAGCGCCGGGTCTGGGATGCCATCAGCGCCGTTCCCAGCGGCAGCACACGGACCTACGGGGATGTCGCTGGACAGTTGGGCAGCGCGGCTCGGGCCGTGGGCGGCGCATGCGGGTCCAACCCGATTCCACTCATTGTTCCCTGCCACCGCATCGTGGCTGCGAACGGCGCACTGGGCGGATTCATGCACTCGCGCGCGGCGTTTCCTCTCGACATCAAGCGATGGCTCCTCGCTCATGAAGCGCGCTGAGGATCCGCTGCTCGACGAGTTCTGCGACCGCTTGTGGCTGGAAGACGGGTTGGCGCGCAATACGCTGGAAAGCTACCGGCGCGATCTGCGTCAGTTCGCCGAGTGGCTGCGCAAGCGTGAAGTCGCGACCTTGCTGGATGCGAGCAAGGCCGATGTGCTGGCTTATCTCGCGCATCGCGTGGGCGGAGGCGCCAAGGCGCGCACCAGCGCTCGTTTGCTCTCCGGCATCAAACGGTTCTACCGGCAGGTGGTGCAGGCTGGGAGGCTGGCGGGCGACCCCACGCTCACGATCGATGCGCCCTCCCTGCCGCGGGGGCTGCCGAAAACGTTGAGCGAAGCCGACGTCGAGGCATTGCTCCATGCGCCGCGAGTCGAAACGGCGCTTGGACTGCGCGATCGAGCGATGCTGGAGACGCTTTATGCGAGCGGATTGCGCGTGTCCGAACTGGTGGGGCTCGGCACTGCGCAGGTGAGTCTCGATGCGGGTGTGGTGCGTGTCATGGGCAAGGGGGCGAAAGAGCGGTTGGTGCCGCTAGGGGAGGAGGCGCTGAGCTGGATAGGACGTTACCTCAAGGAGGCTCGCCCGCGCCTGCTTGGCAATCGCATATCCGAAGCTTTGTTCGTGACCGCGCGTGCGGACGCCATGACGCGGCAAGCGTTCTGGTATTTGGTCCGGCGATATGCGAACGCCGCAGGAATTCGACAAGCCATCTCGCCGCACGTGCTGCGTCATGCATTCGCGACCCATCTGATCAACCACGGTGCCGACCTGCGCGTGGTGCAGATGCTGCTTGGACACAGCGATATTTCGACCACGCAGATATACACGCACGTGGCGCGCGAGCGCCTGAAGCAGATTCACGCTCGTCATCATCCCCGAGGCTAGTGTCGAGCCGCCGAATCAGGTGCGGCTGCCTCGCTCGATCATGATGCCGAGCTTCTTCACGCCGTGCAGCGGCGCCAGCTTGGCGATCGAAACGCGCACCCAGGGCGTGTCGAACTCGTGCAGGACCAAGGCTGCGATATCCTCGGCGAGCTTTTCGATCAGTGCGAAGTGGCGGCCCGTGACGGTTTCCGAGATACGCGCCACGACCTTGGCATAGTCCACTGTGTCGCTGATTCGGCCTGAACGCGCGCATCGTCCCGCATCGACGGCTAGCTCGAGATCGAGCTGCAGCGTCTGATGCACCTCGTGCTCCCAAGCATAGATGCCGATGAGCGCGTCGAGTTTCAGTTCTGAGATGAAGATGGTGTCCATGGTGGGCGGCCGATTGTAGAATAGGCAGGATGAACCTGATAGTCGTGGCTATCGCAGCCTATCTTATCGGCTCGATCTCCTTTGCCGTGCTCGTGTCGCGGGCATTCTCTTTGCCGGACCCGCGCAGTTACGGATCGGGCAATCCAGGGGCCACCAATGTCCTGCGCACAGGACGCAAGGCTGCTGCTGTTCTGACGCTGCTCGGGGATGCCGCCAAGGGCGGGCTTGCCGTGTATCTCGCTCATCGGTTCGGCGCCGAACCCGTTCTGGCTGCCGCGGTGGCTGGCGTGGCCGTGGTCATAGGCCATGTCCTGCCGGTCTTTCATCGATTCGAGGGCGGCAAGGGTGTCTCCACAGCGGCCGGCGCCTTGTTCGGGTTCAGTGTGTGGCTGGGCATCGGCACCCTGGCGACCTGGATCACCATTGCTGCCTTCTTTCGCATTTCTTCGCTGGCTGCGCTGATCTCGGCGATCTTCGCGCCCGCGTTCACGCTCATATTGTTCAACGTTCAGCATCCTTACTTTGCTGCAGTGAGTGCCGTGTCGGCGGTGCTCTTGCTGCGCCACAAGAGCAACATCGCCAAACTTCTCGCGGGCACGGAGGGCAAGATCGGCGAGCGTCCTGCCAGTTCTTCGGCTGCACGGTCTTCGTCGAGTGAGCAGTCCTAGAGTGCGTTTGGGGCGCCCGCTCGCTCCAGATCCCACCGCGGCTTGACGCTGAAACTTCCTGGATCTGTGCCGCGAGAGGCTTTGCCGCAAGCCCCGAGACGCAGTGCCGCGGCGAATGCCACCATGGCGCCGTTGTCGGTGCAGAATTCCAGCGGCGGATAGGCGACCGCAACGCCGCGTTGGGCTGCTCGCGTGTCGAGCACGGCCCGGATCCGGCGGTTGGCGCCCACGCCTCCTGCGACCACCAATTGCCTCGTGTCCGACGCTTCCACCGCCGCGAGTGCCTTGGTCGCGAGCACCTCGGCTACGGACTCCTGGAACTCAGCGGCGAGATCCGCCTTATCTGCATCGCTCATCGACCTTGAACGGTATTCGGTCAGCACTGCGGTTTTCAACCCGCTGAAGCTCATGTTCAGGTCTGCGCTGTGGAGCATGGGGCGAGGCAGACGGAAGCGACCGGCGCGTCCCTGCCGCGCGAGTCGTTCCAGGGCGGGGCCACCCGGATAGCCCAATCCCAGCAACTTGGCCGTCTTGTCGAATGCCTCGCCAGCGGCGTCGTCCAAGGTCTCCCCCAGCAAAGTGTAGTCATCGATGCCGCCGACGCGCATCAGTTGGCTGTGGCCTCCCGACACCAGCAGGGCAATAAACGGAAAAGTCGGCCGAGGCGTCGTCAACAGCGGCGAAAGCAGATGAGCTTCGAGATGATGTATACCCAAGGCAGGAATACGCAGAGCGTAAGCTGCGGATTGCGCCAGCGAGGCGCCGACGAGCAGGGCGCCAGCGAGGCCGGGGCCCTCGGTATAGGCGATGGCATTCAACGCCTTGCGCGTGATTCCGGCCTCGTCGAGGGTTTCGTGGATCAGAGGCAGCAGGTGGCGCACGTGATCGCGAGAAGCCAGTTCGGGCACGACGCCCCCGTAGCGGGCATGCAGTGCGACTTGGCTGTGCAGCTTGTGCGCGAGCAAGCCGCGGTGGGTGGAATAGAGCGCGACACCTGTCTCATCGCAGGACGTCTCGATGCCTAAAATCGTGAGATCGAGGGATTCTGGCTGCATGGGGCTGTTGAAAGGCTTGAATGCGCTGCTATAATGCCAGATTCCCTACCCTAACCAGGAAGATTTCCGCGTATGACGACAGTCCGCGTCAAGGAAAATGAGCCGTTCGAGGCGGCACTGCGCCGCTTCAAGCGCACGGTCGAAAAGACAGGTCTGCTGACCGAGTTGCGTTCCCGAGAGTTCTACGAGAAGCCCACTTCGGCACGCAAGCGCAAGCTCGCCGCAGCAGTGAAGCGTCAGCACAAACGGCTTCGTTCCCAACTGCTCCCGCCCAAGCTATTCTAGTCCTCTAGTCGGTTTGTTCCGCTGCTGAGGCGTCGATTCCAGCCGTCGGACCATTCTCGTATCACCCCTCGGAGTCCGCATGTCGCTCAAAGCACGTATCAACGACGACATGAAGGCGGCAATGCGCGCCAAGGACGTCGATCGGCTGAAGGCGATCAGGCTGTTGCTCGCTGCGATCAAGCAGCGCGAAGTCGACGAGCGCATCGAGTTGACCGACGCCGATGTGCTGGCCATCATCGACAAGATGCTCAAGCAGCGACGCGAGTCCATCGCGCAATTCGAGCAAGCGGGCAGGGACGACCTCGTCCAGGCCGAAAAGGCTGAAGCGACGGTGCTTCAGGGATACATGCCTCAGCCACTGTCGACTGCCGAAGTCGAAGCCATGGTCGGTGAAGCTGTTTCGGCCACGGGTGCGAAGAGCGCCCGGGATATTGGGGCTGTGATGGCTCAGCTCCGGCCCCGACTTGCGGGGCGGGCAGACATGGCCCAGGTGTCCCAGTTAGTCAAGGCCAGGCTCTCGACTTGATCCGCTGCTGCTCCGGTGGCACGGTTGTTGCCCCTGCGGCATCCCGCAAGCAGCGCTTATAATCGTTCACGATCAAACGGCGCCGTGGATCGCGAGATCCTTGCGGCGCTTCGTACGTCCACCCGAGAATTGGCTGAAGGGGTAGTCGGCGCATGATCTCGGACGATTTCAAACAGCAACTACTGAACAGAATCGACATTGTCGATGTGGTCGAGCGCCATGTTCAGTTGCGAAAAGCCGGTCAAAATTACGTCGCCCGTTGTCCGTTCCACAACGAGAAGACGCCCTCGTTTTCGGTCAGCCCGAGCAAGCAGTTCTACCACTGCTTTGGCTGTGGGGCTCATGGCAATGCCATCGGCTTTCTCATGGAGCACTCGGGTCTCGGCTACGTCGAGGCTGTAAAGGAGCTTGCTTCGATGGCCGGGATGGTGGTGCCTGATGATCGGCCCGCCGTCGTGGCCCAGCAAAAGGCCGCGCAAGGGTTGGGCGAGGTCTTGCTTGTTGCCGCGCGGCACTACAAGGAACAACTGAAGCGCTCGGAGTCGGCGATCGACTACCTGAAGCGTCGCGGTGTGAGTGGTGAGATGGCAGCCAAATTCGGGCTCGGCTACGCGCCGGCCGGTTGGCAGACGCTCGCTGAGGTGTTTCCCGAATACAAGTCGATGTCTGCCTTGAAGGACGCCGGTCTGGTCGTGGATGCAGACAACGGGCGCCGTTACGATCGGTTTCGGGACCGCATCATGTTTCCGATTACCGACCAGCGCGGCAACGTCATCGGCTTCGGTGGTCGGTCCTTTGGCGATTCGACTCAGGAGGGGCCGAAGTACCTCAATTCGCCGGAGACCCCGCTGTTCCAGAAGGGGCACGAGTTGTTCGGTCTGTTCCAGGCTCGGCCGGCGATCCGTCAGCATGGCCGCGTGGTCATCGTCGAAGGGTACATGGACGTCGTATCGCTACACCAACACGGGGTCGACTACTCGGTGGCCACCCTGGGAACATCGACGACGCCGTCGCATGTCGAGAAGTTGCTGAAGCTCGCGGATGAATTGTACTTCTGCTTCGACGGCGACGATGCCGGGCGCAAGGCCGCGTGGCGCGCGCTCGAAAATTCGCTCGAGCAACTCGTCGACGGCAAGCAGTTGAGCTTCATGTTTTTCCCTGAGGGGGAGGATCCCGATTCCTTCGTGCGCAAGTGTGCAGATACCGATGTCTGGACGGCCTTGCCTTTGTCGGAGTTCATGGCGAAGGAGCTTGGTCGTCAAGTAGACCTTGAAACTGCCGAGGGGCGGGCCAAGCTACTGGATCTAGCCAAGCCTTTGCTGAAGAAGGTTGCGGCGCCTGCGCTGTCCCTTCAGTTGCGCCGGCGGTTTGCCAAGATGGCCGAGGTCACTGTCCCCGAGTTGGAGGAACTGTTCGGATTGCGTCCCGCAGCCGCCGCGTCGAAGTTCAGGCGGCCGGCCCGCGACGTCCAGCGGCCGGCGCCGCTGTCGCTGACGCGTTGGATGTTGCAGGCGATTTTGAACGATCCGACGCTCGCCGAGCGTGTGGATGTCGAGAGTCTCGACGCCTCGGACCGTTTTTTTCCGGCGCTGTGTCACGTGCTGGATCTATTGCGCACCCGGCCGGGTCTGGTCGAGCGTGATGTCGGGCCGATCGTCCTCGAGTCGGTGCGTGGGCTGGGCATCGCGGGACTGGTCCGCGAGGCCTACGCCGAGGTGTTGGCTTCCGAGAAGGAAGTGTCGGCCGATGAATTCATGTCGGCGCTGCAAGCCCTTCGCGACAGGGTGCAGCGTCGGCGCATCAGCGAGCTGATCGGGAAAGCGGTCCGCTCGGCCGAAGAGACCGCAGAACTTTCGCGTCTGCTGCAAGTCGTGAGTGAACGCGCTAAAGACCCGACCGAAAAGGTCGAGTCAAGGGTATAATTGAAGGCTTTTTCGAACCGCGTCCCGGGGATCCCTACATGGCCAAGGCGAAAGCGAAGCACAAGCCGACGGTGAAGAAGCTCGCCGTTAAGAAGGCGAAAGCAAAGACCGCGGCGTCGCCGCAACGCGCAGCCAAGGGGAAGCTGCAGACCAAAGTCTCCCGCACGAGTCCCGCTGCGAAAAACAAGCTGGTGAAAGCGGCTAGCAAAACGAAAACGAAATCCGTGAAAACCACCAAGCTCGCTGCCTCGAAATCAACACCCAAGGCAGCACCAAGCGTCGTTGCTCCAGAAAAGCAGCAGTTGACGCTGCCGGCCAAAGTCAAGCCGGCGGTCGTCGACGATGCATCCGCTAAATCCAAAGCCGCCGAACAGGCTCGTGCAATCGCTCAGCTGCGCGCGCAACGTGCCCAGCAAGGCGCAGTAGAGCCTGATGCTCGCAAGGCTCCGGCTGTCCGCGGGCCGCGTGACAAAGCCGGCCGCGGGGCGTTGGAAGGTCAGCGCCCCATGGTTCAAGCGGTCGACGCGGAAACGCGGCGCATGCGCCTGAAGAACCTGATCGTGCTCGGCAAGGAACGTAGTTATCTCACTTACGCCGAGATCAACGATCACCTGCCCGACGACATGCTGGATGCCGAGCAGATCGAGTCGGTGATCAGCATGATCAATGACATGGGCATTCAGGTCTACGACGAGGCGCCGGACGCCGAGACGCTGCTCATGTCCGATGCGGCCACCCAGGTGACCGACGAGGATGTGGCCGAAGAAGCCGAGCAGGCCCTTTCGAGCGTGGATGCCGAGTTCGGCCGCACCACCGATCCAGTGCGCATGTACATGCGCGAGATGGGTTCGGTTGAACTGCTCACGCGCGAAGGCGAGATCGAAATCGCCAAGCGCATCGAGGAAGGCCTCAAGCACATGATTCAGGCCATCTCGGCCTGTCCGACAACGATCGCAGAAATCCTCAAGCTGGCCGATCGTGTCGAGCGCGAAGAGATGCGCGTCGACGAAGTGGTCGATGGATTGATCGATCCGAATGCCGCCGAGGAAGAGGAAGAGGAAGAGGCGATCGAGGAGGCCTCTGCCGAAGGGGAGGTCGACGACGAGATCGAGGAAACCGACGAGGACGAAGAGGGCGCGATCGCGAATGCGAACCTGCTCAAACTGAAGGAGGACGCCCTCAAGCGCTTTGGGGTCATCCGCGGCCTCAACGTCAAGCTTTTGAAGGCGCTGGCGAAGACAGGGGTGCGCAGTCGGCCCTACCTTGAAGTGCGAGACCAAATTTCGAGCGAGTTGTTGAACATCCGCTTCACGGCGAAGCAGGTCGAAGCCCTGTGTGACGGATTGCGCCGGCTGGTGGAAGAAGTGCGCAGTTACGAGCGCGAGATCATGGAGATCTGCGTCGAGAAGTCCCGGATGCCTCGCACGCATTTCATCAAGGAATTTCCCGGCAACGAGTCCAACCTGCGCTGGGTAGCCACAGAAATCGATGCGAGCCAGCCATATAGCGAAACGTTGATTCGTTTCGAGCCGGCGATCACGGAACTGCAGAGCAAGTTGATCGACGTGCAGCGCCGCGTCGGCATCCCGCTGAAGGATCTGAAGGAGATCAATCGGCAAATGTCGACCGGCGAAGCGAAGGCTCGGCGCGCCAAGCGCGAGATGACCGAGGCGAACCTTCGTCTGGTGATCTCCATCGCCAAGAAATACACCAACCGGGGCCTGCAGTTTTTGGACTTGATTCAAGAGGGCAACATCGGCCTGATGAAGGCGGTCGACAAGTTCGAGTATCGGCGCGGGTACAAATTCTCGACGTACGCCACTTGGTGGATTCGTCAGGCGATCACTCGGTCGATCGCCGACCAGGCCCGCACGATTCGCATCCCGGTTCACATGATCGAAACCATCAACAAGATGAATCGGATTTCTCGGCAGATCCTGCAGGAAACGGGGCTGGAGCCCGATCCCGCGCTGTTGGCCGAGAAAATGGAGATGCCCGAAGACAAGATCCGCAAGATCTTGAAGATCTCCAAGGAGCCGATCTCCATGGAGACCCCGATCGGGGACGACGACGATTCGCATTTGGGCGACTTCATCGAAGACACCAGTCAGATGGCGCCGGTGGACGCGGCGGTCTACGCCAGTCTGCGGGACGTCACAAAGGACGTGCTCGATACCCTGACGCCCCGCGAAGCCAAGGTGCTGCGCATGCGCTTCGGCATCGAGATGAATACCGACCACACGCTGGAGGAAGTCGGCAAGCAGTTCGACGTCACCCGCGAGCGCATCCGTCAGATCGAGGCCAAGGCACTGCGTAAACTGCGGCATCCTTCGCGCTCGGATCGATTGCGCAGTTTCCTGGATCAGGAAGGCTGAGCACGAATTCGGGTCTGTAGCTCAGTTGGTTAGAGCAGGGGACTCATAATCCCTTGGTCCTGGGTTCGAGTCCCAGCGGACCCACCAGTAGAATCAAAGCGTAACGACGAAAGCCCGCTGAGTGCGGGCTTTTTTCATGTCTGAAGTAGGCGCATGGTAGGCAGTAGATATGCGTGGGAGGGCCTGGTGGCACTGCTTGCAGGCTGCGACGAATGCTGCGTTGCCCCCCGTTCGTTCACCGCAGACAGGGTTCTGGCCATCGCCCTCCGTCTGGATGCATTCCGGCGATTACGCTCCGGTGTGGGGCGAGGCGCAATGCGGACAGTGCGAGTCCTACGCGCCGCTTCTTGCCCGTCGCTCAGGTCCGTGCCGCTTAGGATTCCAGGCTGGGCGCGCAGCCGCAATCCGCGCACACCGGGAGAAGTGGGCGACCCCGGGGGAGGGGGGGCATTTCGTATAACGCGCCACTTGGTTTGAGTTAGCGCGTCACATGGTTTGATGTGGATAACTCCTGTGGATAAGTGGCCGTAACGGGCCGTTTTAACCCGCCTTCGGACGCCTGTTTTGCATCCGGCGGGAACTGCCGCTCCAACTCCGTACGATCAGCTCGTGGCTCACGTCTTGGCTGCCCTGTCCGCCGACCGAGTACTTGATGGGAACCCGCTGCATTTCGAAGCCGGCGAACGCCTCCCGCATCGCGGGGCAATCGTTGATCGTCAGCACCATCGCGCCCTTCAGCGAGCGCATCGCGCTGGCTAGCGAAACGTACTGGTGCATGCCGAAAGGCACCCCGTAGCCCTCGGTACCCCAGTACGGGGGATCGGCGAAAAACAGGGTATGCGTCCGGTCGTATCGGCGCAGGCATTCGGCCCAGTCCAAGTGCTCGATGACCGCGTGAGAAAGCCGCAAGTGAGCCGCGCTCAACTCCTCTTCCATCCGTATCAGGTTCAGCCGTGGCGGCGCAGTAGTCGACGTGCCGAAAGACCGCGACGTGACGCGCCCGCCGAAGCAGTGCCGCTGCAGATAGTAGAACCGTGCGGCGCGCTGGATGTCGGTCAGGGTCTCGGGTGGCGTCGATTTCGTCCACTCGAAGATTTGCCGGCTCGACACCGCCCACTTGAACTGCCGCAGGAACTCTTCGAGGTGGTGCTTCACGACCCGATACAGGTTCACCAGATCACCGTCCACATCGTTCAGTACTTCAGCGAGCACTGGATCCTTGGCCCAGAAAAGTGCCGCCGCACCGGCGAACAGTTCGACGTAACAGCCATGCGTGGGGAACAGCGGCAGGATGTCTTTCACTAGGCGACGCTTGCCGCCAATCCACGGAATAAGGGGTGTTGCAGTGGTCATTACCGAGCCTCTCGTTGTTGTTGTCATTGCTAGGCTCTTCCTGCTGCGTACGCGGCGGGTGGGCCTAGGCCGAGGCTCATAGGTCGCTTCTATGGGCGGCGGCGGCCGTCGGGTGCGACAACACCTGGCGGTCGCCCATCCTTTCATCTGCCCCGACATTCAGCCGGCCGGAGCGTCTTCCAGTTCCTTCACGACGATATACCGCGTGCTGGTGATGTACACGGCGTCGTCGGTGATGTCGGTGGGGTTGTGCAGTACCCGCTCGAACGCGAGTTGATCGGGTCGACCGTCCACCCCCTTGTCCCATACCTGAACGAGCACCTTGTACTTCGCGGTGTCCGCGTTCTCGATCCGCACTCTCTTTGTCATCGCATGCTCCTGTGGGTTAGAACTCGTACAGATCCACGCCGTCGCAGGCGCGCCGCTCACGCGTCCCTTGGGTCACGGTGGATCCAGTCCCTGAAGGCGTGCGGGGCGTGA
>LNFM01000467.1_pt1 | contig 119124 bp, 121 predicted proteins | sample 596031 | NCBI WGS metagenome assembly LNFM01 (sample SAMN04254537, study PRJNA301005) | activated carbon metagenome | isolation source: dual media filters at the Ann Arbor, Michigan drinking water treatment plant | place: USA: Ann Arbor | reverse complement strand
CGAGAGGCGGGGCGGGAACGCCGGCTTAGCTCAGTGGTAGAGCAGCGGTTTTGTAAACCGTTGGTCGGGGGTTCAAATCCCTCAGCCGGCACCATGTTTCCGCTCACGCCGAGTTCGCTTCGCTCGTCGGCTCCGCGAGGGCGGCCCTTGCGCCGACGCGCAGTCGCGTGCTCATGACGGGGGCGAGACAAGACCAGCCGATAGGGGCGGGAGGCGGACATGCAGCTTCGAGCAATTGCCGATACGCTTTTGCCGGGGGTGGTTGCCGAAATCGATACACGCCTTACCGATGTGGAACGCCAGCACGCGGTCACGATTCCCTGGGCCATCGAGAGCGGCAGCCGCGCATGGGGATTTCCCTCACCCGACAGCGACTACGATTGCCGCTTCATCTTCGTCCGGCCCTTGAACGACTACCTTTCGCTCTGGCAGAAGCGCGATGTCATCGAGACGCCGTTGGAGCGTGAACTCGACGTAAACGGATGGGACCTGGGCAAGGCGCTCAAGCTCATGCTGAAAGGCAACGCGGTCGTCATCGAGTGGCTGCGATCCCCCATCATCTACCGTGGCGACGCGCAGTTCCGGGACGAGTTACTCGCCCTCGCCCGCCGCTTCACGAGCCGCTCGCTCGTCGCCCGCCACTATCTGCATTTGGGAGCACGGCAAAGCCGCATCTACCTGGCCGACGAGGCGCAAGTTCCGCTCAAGAAGATCTTCTATGCACTTCGACCCGCCGCCGCTCTGCGCTGGCTGAGGCTACACCCTGGCGAAGTGGTCGTCCCCATGCATTTCCCGACCTTGATGCTGGAGTGCGAGCCGCCACCGACGCTCACAGAGATCATCTCCGACCTTCTTTTGCGGAAGGCCGAGACGAGGGAGCTTGGTGCGGCACCGCTTCCTGAGCCGATTGCCGCTTTCATGGCAAAAGAGTTCGAAGAGGCCGAGGAGGCGTTCAGAGAAGCACCTTCCCCGCTATCGGAGGCGGCAAGCACCGAGGCAGATGCCTTCTTCAGGGAAACAATCCGGAGATTTACCTAGGTCGTGCGTCAATGGCGGCCGTCAGGTGACGGTGGTTCGTCGCGCTGCCGCGCTGCTGGAGTTACAAACTGGCGCGACGCGCACCATCTATCCGGAAAAATCGTGCCCAGGCGCCGCGAGACGCCTCCATCATGCCCCGAAAGAAAATCGGCTTCCTGTCCTTTGGGCACTGGTCGCCCTCACCCCACTCGCAGACGCGGTCGGCAGCCGACGCCCTACTGCAGTCCATCGACCTCGCCGTCGCGGCCGAAGAGCTCGGCGCTGACGGCGCCTATTTCCGTGTGCACCACTTCGCGCGCCAGCTCGCGTCGCCCTTTCCGCTGCTGGCCGCCGTCGGCGCGAAGACCAGCCGCATCGAGATCGGCACGGCCGTCATCGACATGCGCTACGAGAACCCGATGTACATGGCCGAGGACGCCGGTGCGGCCGATCTCATTGCCGGCGGCCGCCTCCAGCTCGGCATCAGCCGCGGCTCGCCCGAGCAGGTCATCGATGGCTGGCGCTACTTCGGCTATGCGCCCCTGGAAAACGAAACCGAAGACGACATGGCGCGCCGCCATGCGCAGGTTTTCCTCAATGTGCTGAAAGGCGAAGGTTTCGCCCAGCCGAACCCGCGCCCGATGTTCCCGAACCCGCCGGGCCTGCTGCGCGTAGAGCCGCACGCCGAGGGTCTGCGCGAGCGCATCTGGTGGGGCGCTTCGTCCAATGCAACTGCCGAGTGGGCAGCTAAGCTCGGCCTGAACCTGCAGAGCTCGACGCTCAAGACCGATGAGACCGGCGAGCCGTTCCACATTCAGCAGGCCGAACAGATCAGAGCGTACCGCGACGCTTGGAAAGCTGCCGGGCACGCACGCGAGCCGCGCATCTCGGTCAGCCGCAGCATTTTCGCGCTGGTCGATGATCGTGATCGCATGTACTTCGGCGGCGATCAGAGCGACGACCACATCGGCTACATTGATCCCAAGACGCGTGCCATTTTCGGTCGCAGCTACGCCGCGGAGCCCGATGTGCTCGTAAAGCAGCTCGCGGAAGACGAGGCCATTGCCGAAGCCGATACGCTGCTGCTGACGGTGCCGAACCAGCTCGGCGTCGATTACAACGCGCACGTAATCGAGGCGATCCTGAAGCACGTCGCACCGGCTCTCGGCTGGCGTTGAGGCGCATCGCTCTGCGCGGTCCGTGGAAGTCACGGCTCCGAGCAAGGGTTTGACCCGATGGCGATGCCTTGATCGTCGGTCGTTAAATAAGCGCGTGATGTGACTTCTCAGGCACCGCGCGTGGCGCAGGGATGAAAACGATCTCGGTGAAAGAGGCGGCCGCGCTCATTCCCGATGGCGCCAGTCTCATGATCGGCGGCTTCATGGGAGTCGGCACGCCAGAGCGCCTGATCGACGAGATCGTGCGCCAGGGCAGGCGCGATCTGACCGTGATCGCCAACGACACCGCGGCGCCCGGCAGAGGCATCGGAAAGCTCGTCACGGCCGGGTTGGTCCGCAAGACCATCGCGAGTCACATCGGCCTCAATCCGGAAACCCAGCAGCAGATGCTCGCCGGCAAGATGGAGGTCGATCTGGTGCCGCAGGGCACGCTGATCGAGCGCATTCGCGCGGGCGGCTTCGGGCTCGGCGGCATCCTCACGCCAACAGGCGTCGGCACCGTCGTCGAGGAAGGCAAGCGCCGCATCGACGTGGATGGAAAGACCTATCTCATCGAGATCGCATTACGTGCAGACTTTGCCTTGGTGAACGCATTCCTCGCCGACTACCGGGGCAATCTGTACTACGCGCTCACCGCGCGGAACTTCAATCCGGTCATCGCCATGGCGGCCGACACGGTCATTGTCACCGCCGACAATGTCGTGCCCGTTGGCGTGATCGCGCCCGATCATGTCGTCACGCCCGCCGCTTTGATCGACTACCTCGTCACCAACGCGTGAGTGTCCGATGGAAGCGCAGACCATCATTGCCAAGCGCATCGCGCGGGAGCTGCGGCCGGGAATGCTCGTCAATCTCGGCATCGGCATTCCGACGCTGGTGGCCAACTACGTTCCGGATGGCCTCAACGTGTACTTCCAGTCCGAGAATGGATTGATCGGTACCGGGCCGATCCCGGAAGAGGGCATGATGCACCCCACGCTCACCGATGCGGGTGGGCGGCCGGTAAGTGCGCTACCTGGGGCCTGTACTTTCGACAGTGCAATGTCCTTCGGCCTGATCCGCGGCGGCCACGTGGACATGACCGTGCTCGGCGGCCTTCAGGTGGATGCAAAAGGGCTTCTCGCCAACTGGATGATACCCGGCAAGATGGTGCCCGGCATGGGCGGCGCCATGGACCTGGTGACAGGGGCCAAGCGTGTGATCATCGCCATGCAGCACACGGCGAAAGGCAAGCCGAAGATCCTCGAAAAATGCTCGCTGCCACTGACCTCGGTGAGGCCCGTAGACCTGATTGTAACTGAAATGGCAGTGATCAGCTTCCCGGAAGGCCGGGCAACGCTGCTCGAGACCGCCCCTGGCGTGTCCGTTCAGCAGGTAATCGACGCCACTGAGGCCCGCCTCGCAATCCCAGGCACCATTCCGGACATGTGCCTTTGAGCCCGCGCCTGCGTGTTCAGCCGTCACTCCAGTAGCGAACGCATAGGACAAGCAGCATCACCACGCGCTATATGCCAACATACGAGCTCGCTCCTCGCCGCGGCAGCAGCGATCTGCTTTTCCGCGTTCAAACACGCCCCCAGGACATGCGCCACGGCATCCCCCTCAGCAACGCGCCATTGCCTCGTGACTTCGCCAAACTCTTCGAGCAATTGGAGCGCTCCTGCCTGTGGCTCGATGCCGAGTACCGCATCCCGTTCACGCGCATTCGTGTCGGCTGGGACCCCATCATCGGCATGGTCCCCATTGCCGGGGACCTCGCCGGGGCAGCTCTCAGTATCCGTAACATCCACTGGGCATACCAGCTCGGCGCGGAAAGGCGCGTGCTGCGCCAGATGAGCCTCAATGCAGCCATCGATGCGCTGATCGGCGCCATACCCGTGATCGGGACGGTGTTCGATTTCTGGTTTCGCGCGCAATTGCGCAACCTGCAGCTCCTGATCGAGGCCATGGAGAGACAGCGGCAGCACCAATCCAGCGACGGCGTCCCCCTGGCGTGAAGAGTGTCACACGCGCGTCGTGTGTGTCTGGTGACAAGGGTCCTGGACCACCCAACCGCGAGCCAGGAATGTCCGCCGCCGTTGCCGCTGCTGCTCTCTCCTTCGTACTGATCGCCAGCCTCGTCCACCTCGTGTCCGTCGGCCTCGTTGCGTTCCGCTGCAGGCGAACGCCACCGGCGCAGTTCCACGGACCCGGCATCACACTCGTGCGGACGATCCGCGATGTCGGCGCACATGAGGAAGACACGCTGCGCAGCTCCTTCGCGCTCTCCCACCACGACCACGAAGTGCTTTTCTGCGCGGCTTCGGAGGGCGATCCAGCCGTCGGCGTCGTGCGGCGGCTCATGAAGGAGCATCCGCATGTCCGCGCACGCCTGCTGATCGGCGACGATCGCATCAGTGCCAATCCCAAGCTCAACAACATGCTCAAGGGATGGCGCGAGGCGCAGCACGACTGGATCGTCTTCGCGGACAGCAATCTCATGTTGCCACCGGATTATCTCGAGCAGGTTCAGGCGACGTGGCGGGAAGACACCGGCGTCGTTTGCGCGCCACCGATCGGGAGCCGCCCCGCGGGCTTCTGGGCGGAGGTCGAATGCGCGTTCCTCAATACCTACCAGGCGCGCTGGCAGTATGCCGCCGACAGCATTGGTTTCGGCTTCGCGCAGGGCAAGACCATGCTGTTCCGCCGCGATATGCTCGATAGCCAGGGCGGTGTAGCGGCGTTGGCGGGCGAGCTTGCCGAGGATGCCGCCGCGACGAAAATCGTCCGCAATGCGGGCCTGCGTGTCCGCCTCGCGGGACCGCCCTTCTTCCAGCCTCTAGGCCGGCGCTCCGCCAGTCACGTCCTCTCGCGACAGCTTCGCTGGGCGCAGCTTCGCCGGTTAACCTTTCCTCACTGGTTCGCCCTCGAGCTTCTGACCGGCAGCGCGATGCCGCTGCTAGCCACGGCCCTGGCGGCTGAAGCCCTCGATGTTTCGCCGTTGATCGCCGTAGCCGGGCTGGCGGCCCTCTGGTTCGGCGCCGAGGCCTTTCTCGCGAGGATCGGCGGCTGGCACCTTTCCTGGCGCGCCCCCTTTGCTTGGCTACTGAGGGACCTGCTCATTCCTGCCATCTGGCTGCGTGCCTGGACTGCGAATGCCTACCAATGGGGCGGACACAAGGTTGCATGGCAGCCGGGCGGGGCGGCCAGCATGACGAATGAGGGCGCCGTCGGCCTCAGGTGAGGCGCCCTGAAGCGGCGGTAAGGGATTTGTCATCGGACTGAAACGTGAATCTCCTAGGAGCTGGGTCCATGCAAGACGCACTTCCCGCTGAGCACCTTACAGACCCCGCCCTCACGCCCTATCGCGCGGTCTTCATTTCCGACATCCATCTCGGCACCCGAACCTCCCAGGCGACCGCACTCCTGGACTTTCTGCGCATCGTCGAGGCCGACACCTTCTACCTCGTGGGCGACATCGTCGATTTCTGGCGGGTCCGCCGCGGGCCGCACTGGCCGCAGTCACACAACGACGTGCTCCAGAAACTGCTGCGCAAAGTGCGCAAGGGCTCGCGCATCGTCTTCATTCCGGGCAATCACGACGAAGGACTGCGCGACTTCTGCGGCATGCACTTCGGCGGCATCGACATTCACCGCAATTGCGTCCACGAGACCGCGACAGGGCGACGCTATATCGTCATGCACGGCGACGAGTTCGATATCGTCGTGCGCAACGCGCGGTGGCTCGCTTTCCTCGGAGACCGTGGCTACGAAACCGCGCTCTGGCTCAACAATCCGCTGAACTGGGTCCGCCGCCATCTCGGTCTCGGCTATTGGTCCCTCTCGGCCTATCTCAAGAACCGCGTCAAGAAGGCCGTCGCCTTCATCGGCGCTTACGAAGAGGCCGTTGCTGGCGAAGCCCGCCGTCACGGCGCCGATGGCATCATCTGCGGTCACATTCACCACGCGGCCGACCGTCAGATGGGCGATGTTCACTATCTGAATTGTGGCGACTGGGTCGAGAGCTGCACGGCCATTGTCGAATCGCATTCAGGCGAACTGCGTCTTCTTCGATGGAACGCCGACATGGCATGGAGCACGACATCTCCGGTCTCTGAGCCGTCGTATGTGCTCGGCTAAACGTGCCAGGCGCCGTCGAAGCACCTCGCTCCATCCCCCGAACCGAATGCTCCATCTCTGAACGCGCGCATCAAAAAGACCTCACGAAACGGTGATCTTTCATTGACGGCGTGCTGATGAGCCGTTGATGCGCCGGGCGTTTACTGCCGGTCACGCGAACGAGGCATCCCGCCCATCGCGCTACGACTGGAGGAAGCCATGCAGACCCTGAAACACTTGATGATCGCCATTACCGTTCTTGCGGCTTTTGCAGCAGCTCCCGCTTCGGCGAAAACGGTCGCCGACGAGATCTGGGACCAAGTCAACCAGACCATGCCGCATCGGCCTAGCAACGACGAGTTCCGGGACGCGCTCCCCTAACTCCAACAACTGAAAACAGTCAGAGTAGGAACCTGCACAATGATCATCGACGAACGAACGAGCCTCGATGCTGATGCAGGTGAAGCGACCGCAAGGGCGCTTCAGCGCGGCCTAACTTGCGGGATGTTGTCGACGACGAGCCATCATGACGTCACGGCCGCATCCCGCAACTTCGATCGAATTTATGGATGGTCGCGGCTGCGCGGCTGCGCCGTATCGGTCGAGGCGGACGAAGTTTCGATTGCAGATATCCTCTCGCACGAGGCGGCCATAGCGAAGATCGAGCGGCACCTTCGCGGAACGCGCGAGATCAAGGCTCCAGCCGATCCTCTGTGCAAGCGTCAGGCGGAACTGCCTTGACGTCGACGAGGGCGGCGCGCCACACGGAAGTGGGATACGTGCGGCGTGCCATCAGTTGCCCGGCTCAGGAGCAAGACTGCTCCATACGCCAGCTCGTGACCTTGCAGCTCTCGCGACCCTGCCGATCGAACGTGCAGGTGCGAACCGGAAAGCGCCGGTACGAGCAGTAGTAGCCCGGGAACAGAAAACCTTCGTAGCCCTTCAGCGGGCGGTCGCTCTCGTAGGTCCACTGCTCGATGCGGCGGCCTCGGGCTTCCGCGTCTCCTGCCGTCAGCATGGCCGTGCCGCCGACGCCGATGGCAAGAGCGGCGAGCAGAACGCGGCGGATCAGTTTCCTCGACATCGTCGTATCCTCTCGTTTGATCATCCGGATCCGTCAAACCGAAGGATCTCGGGCGACGGCTTACCCTCATGACCTAACCGAGGACGTGCTCGGGCCGCTGTACCGCCGGGAACAGTCGCGGATAACTCATGACGCTAGAGCTGGCGCCTGCGGGGCCGACACCCGGCCGCCGCTCGCCGGCCTATGGCGAATGAACCTTTTCCATCCTCGCGGCGACTGAGGTTGTGCGCGGACGTAATCGCGCGCCCTGAACGCAACCCACGAGGATGACCATGCCTACCCCGACTGCACTCCGCACGACGGCCGGCGCGCTCGCCATTGCCCTTCTCCTCCCGGGCAGCGGCGCGCAGGCGGAAACGGCCGACATCAAGGTTCCCAAGGTCGTGGTTTCGACGGCCTTCAACGCTGCCCTGGCATCGATGAAGATCAAGCTCGACAACTACGGTGCCAAGCACGGCACGAGCTGGCTCGACCAGCAGAGCACCATCGTGATGCCCGGCGGCGGCATCAAGAAGTTCTCGCTCCCCGAGAGCGAGTTCGACATCGGTGATTACCGCAAGCTGAAGCACTACATCGATGACTTGACCACGTCACAGCTGTCGGCGGTCGTCGCCGGCGACCGGATCATGCTCAGCATCGCCTTCGAAAGCCAGGGCGAGGAGGTTAAGGGCAAGTGCGTGCGCCGGCTCTTCGGCAAGTGGGGTGAGTGCTCGCTCGACATGGAGCGCGACGTTCACCTCGACAATTCACGCATCGAGATGTCCGTCGTTCCCGTCGCCTACAAGGGTTCGGTCTCGATCGGCTCGCCGCAGGTGAGCTTCAAGACCGACATCAAGATCGCGAGCAAGCTCTGCCAGGCTTTCTCGGGCATCTGCGGCAAGATCGAGAACCGCATCAAGGGCGAGATCACCAAGGGCATCGAGGGCGCAGCACTTGCGCAGCTCAAGTCCGCGGGCGTGCGTGATGCGGTGGCAAACGGCGTGCGCAGTGCCGTGCCCTTCAAGTCGTTGATCGACCCGAAGTGGACGGTCAAGTCGGTGAAGAGCCAGGGCTCGGATTTCGTCGTGACCGTCGAGCGGCCCGACACGATCGATGAGGACAGCGTCAGCGCGCTCTCCCTGAAGCCCGTCGTGCCGACACAGACCACGGCGTGCCCGGCGAACGTCAAGCTTGCCGCGACGATCAAGATGAAGCACGCCGTGGCCGGCACCGGCCAGCTCTCCTACGAGGACGGCAGCAAGTCGAACGTTTTCAACTGGCAGGCGAAGAAGGGCCAGACCGTGACCTCTGTCGTATCGCGGACGGTCAAGGGCCAGCCGGGCAAGATGACGAAAGGCACTGCCGTGATGAAGCTCTCGTGGAAGGGCACGGACGGCAAGACGTACAGTCGCGCGTCGAACGTCGCGAAGTTCTCTGTGACGTGTTCGAAGGCAGCGGGCGGCGGGATCGCACTGAAGAAGTAGGATCCGCCGACTTGCAGACAAACGCGGCCAGCCACTAATCCGGCTGGCCGCTTCTGCTTTCGCGAAACTAGTTGCTACGGCGCTCGACGCCACCGTCCTCGCTCACGATTGCGAACCGGCCATCGATACGGGCAATACCAAGCGTCGTGAAGCCGATGCCGCCGCGCGTATCCTTGTCGTTGGACACGTCGTATTGATAGCGGAACGTGATCTCCACCGTGTCGTTCGGCCCAGGCTTCGCGCGAAGGCTATCCTCGATCAGCTCGAACTGCCGTCGCGGCCAACGCTTGTAATAATTTGATTTCTCGACCAGCACGGCTTCGCGCGTGAGCACGCCTCTCTTGTAGTAGTTGACGCGCGGTGCAAAGAGATCCGCGCGACCGCGGTGATCGACCATCCCATGACCGAGATATTCGAGCGCGATGAAACGGTAGAGCTGCTCGCGCAGGCGCTCGCCATCGCGGTCCTTGGTGGTCTGGGCAGGCTTCTCCGAGAGCTCGGCAAGGCTGGTCGAGGGCGATAGCAGATACCAGTAGGCAAGCTCGAGCCCGCTTCCGAATTCCTCCTGACTGTCATTGCGGAAGAACCATGCCGAGACTTTGCCATTGTCCATGGTGACGTCGATCGTGCATGTCCCGCCTCTCGGCGCCACGTCGCTCGTGTAGCGAATGCCATTTGGATGCGTCTCGCGACGCGGCGGCGAAAGACCACGGCAGATATCCGGATCGCCGCCAGCGCCATACCGCTCCACCGCGAAGTAGTTCATGTTCACGCAGGCATTGCACATGCCGGGCTCATCGACCGCCACCTCGCGATCGAGCCCATAGAGATGAATACGGAAGCGGATGACCTTGCCGATCGTGTCCACGTTGTAGAAGGCGTCAGGTCCCTGAGCCATCATCTCGGACATCAGCTCCGGCGTGATGCGCTTCACATCGTTGCCGACGCCGAGCCGCATGAACTCCGACATGGAGCGGATGCCTTCGCTGAAGGCGAGGCGAATCTGATCGGCTTCGACGAGGACTTTGCCCTCACCTGTAGTCCCCGGAATATACGGGGCATGAAAGGCGAGGATGCCGCGCACATGCAGGTAGCGGTTGAGCTCGCCTTTCCAAGGAAAGGTTCCACCCATGAAGATGACCGCACAGGCGGAGTAGCATTCGGCATCCTCGGCGACGGCCGTGCCGATGCTCTTTTCCATGAGGTAGCGGGCGACGCGCAGCCCCTCGCGGTAGTCACCGCCGGGAGAATTGAGGCACAGGCGCGGTACGTCATCGAGCCGGCGCCCGCTCTGCTGATCGAGGACACTCTGCAGTCTCTCGAGGTCACCGACCTCGACCACCCCATTCAGCAGCACATTGCATTCGATCGGCGCTTCCTGGCGCAGGTTGTGGCCGACGCCGCTGTCGACGTCGATGCTGCCGTTGTGCTGATTGTCGAAACGCTCGAGCTGGATCACCTCGATGCGCGCGGCGCTGGCTTCGTTCCTGACGTCACAGGCCAACAACAGCAGCGCACCGAACAGAATATTGCGCAAGGACGATGTCACATGCCACTCCGGCTCGTTCATGTGCAATGGACGTACAGCTAATCGATTTGCAGAGAATACAGGAGATGTCGTCTCACGGGGAGCGGTCCGAAATCGCGACGATGGGCGCTCGGCTGTTGAGCGTATCGCGATCGAAACCCGCCAACTGCTTGTAGCCGGCGGCCACATTCTCCAGTTCGGCGGTAGACAACACGTCCTCGATGCGGCCGTACCCCGCCGGCGCGCGCTCTTCAACGAGTTGCATGACTTGCTCGGGACCGTTCCCGCGATTGGCGACCACGATCCGAGCCGTTGCCGGATTGCGCTCCGCCGCGTAGGCGACAAGAGCCTCGGGGACCTCTCCGTGCGTCAGTATCTCGCGCGTGAGAACGCGCGCGTCGAGGATGGCCTGCGACGCGCCATTGGAGCCGATCGGGTACATGGGATGTGCGGCATCCCCAAGGAGTGTGATGCGCCCACCGCCCCAGCTCGCCAGGGGATCGCGATCGACCATCGGGTATTCGTAGCAGGCACTCGCATTGCGGATGAGCCCCGGAACGTCGAGCCAGCCGAACTGCCAGCGCTCGAAGAACGGAAGGAAGTCCTTGAGACGGCCAGGGCGTTTCCAGTCCTCCCGGCGCCACTCATGACTGGCGTCGTAGCGCAGCTCGGCAATCCAGTTCACGAGCGCGCGCCCCTGATCGAACGCCTGACGCGAGATCGGATAGCAGACGAACTTCTGCCGCTCGTGTCCCGCCATGATCATAGTGCGGCCATCGAGTAGGCTCGTGCTTTCAGTCACACCGCGCCAGAGGATAGCGCCGTTCCATTTCGGTGGACCTTCGTCCGGCACGAATTTCGCTCTGAGCGTCGAGTGGATGCCGTCGCAGCCGACAAGGACGGTGCCTTCGGCCACTTCCCGCGGCGCCCCGGTGCGCCTATCGACGAATGATGCCCGCACACCGTCCGCCGTCTCGTCCACAGCAGAGAAATGGCGGTCGGTGCGGATTGCATCGGGGCCAAGGCGCGCGAGCACCGCGCGATACAGGATCATCTGCAGCTCGCCGCGGTGGATCGAGAACTGGGGCCAGTTGTAACCCGCCGCCTGTCCGCGCGGCTCAGACCATATGAGCTGACCCCGTTTCGTGTAGTAGGAGAGCGTCGAAGTCGGAATGGCGATCTCGGCGATCTCATCGGCGAGGCCGAGCTCGGTCAGCTCGCGCATGGCATGCGGCAATAGATTGATGCCGACTCCAAGAGGCTCCAGCTTCTCGACGCTCTCATAGACGCGCGCCGCGATCCCTGCCTGGTGCAGACTCAGAGCAAGCGTAAGCCCACCAATTCCCGCTCCGACAATGACGACCGTCACGACGCAATCCCTCTCGGCTACTCCTGCCCCATACGCAGCACACTTTCCGTTGGCGAGGAAGGGTGTCCGTGTAGAAAGCCCGGTAGACGACCCAACTCGGGCGCTGCATGATGCCGGCTTCCCGATAGTGCGACTGCGAGGCTGGCTAATGCCTGATGCTCTTGGATGGCGGCGCAAGTTCGGCGTGATGGCGCCATCGACCAATACCATCGTCCAGCCGGACTTCGACGATATGCGGCCCATCGGTGTTACGAACCACTACAGCCGCATATTCACGCCCAACGTGAAGACCTTGAGCAACGAATCCTTCCGCGCCGGCGTCGACACGATCGGCAGCAATGTCATGGATGCGATCCGGAGCGTCATGACGTGCGAGCCCGACTATCTCATCATGGGCATCTCGGCGCTCTCATTCTTCGGTGGCGCAAAGGGTGCGGAGACCTTCTCGAAGCGCATCGTCGAGGAAACGGGGCTCAAGATTACCACCGGCAGCCAGGCGACATCGGCTGCCATAGAAGCCATTGGCGGCATCAAGCGCATTGCGGTGCTGACGCCGTACTGGCCGGTCATGAACGCCGAGGTGAAGCGCTATTTCGGAGATGTCGGGCTGACGGTCGTCCGCGATACCGCGCTCCAGTGCAAATCGTGGACGGGTATTGCCGAGGTGACGACGGCCGAATGCCGCAAAGTGATCCGGGCGCTCGACGGCGACGACGTCGATGCGATCATCCAGGTCGGCACGAACCTCTCGATGGTTCGACTCGCGGCGGCGGCGGAACTCTGGCTTGGAAAGCCGGTGATCGCGATCAACACTGCGACCTACTGGCACGCGCTACGCACGAACGGCATCAAAGATCGGAAAGCCGGTTTCGGCCGGCTGCTCGAGGAGTTCTGAGCCCCTTTCGAGCAGCCGGAAATCTGGGCCTACTGTTTTGGCGTCTCCGCAGGCGGAGTGGCAGGTATCGTGGGCGTCGCCGCCGGCGCGGGCGCCGGTTGGGTTGCGGGGGTTGTCGCTGCTGGCGGCGTATCGCCATCGGGCAGAGGCACGACATACCAAGCCACGGCGAGCGCAAGAACGAGGGCTGCAATCACAATTGCGGTTCTGTTCATTATGGGGGTCCTTCCCACTCGTTGGGGCGGCGCCGAGGCGCCGCGTCCTCGATGCCGGAGACGGTCGGCACATGAGCGCCGGACCGCACTGTCCGGACGACCAGCTTTCGCGCGTCATGCGTTCATATCGTGACGCTGAGGTGATCAATACGAGGCGCCCAAATTAGGCAGACGCCGGTCTTTCTCTTTACGCAATATGAATGGACGCGCGCTACTCTCGCCGATTGCACGCTACGCGCAGCTCGTGAGGCGCCGCCATGTTCGACATTTTCATTGTGCTCGCCTTCCTCAGCGCCCTCGCGTGGATTGCCTTGCGCGCCTATCTCAATTCAGACGGCGTCTATCTGAAGAGCCTGATTGGTTTCGGCGCAGCAATTGCCGTTGCCCTGTGCGTCTGGCTTCTCGCTGGTCGGTTCATCGCGAATGAAGCCGGCCTTGGCGCGTTGATCGTATTCCTCATGGCTGTCGCCGTCGCTGGCATCGTGGCTCTGGTCGCCTGCATGTCGGCAACGCTGCGCTATGTCCTGGATACGCTCAGCCGATAGCACCTGCAGTTCACGGCCCGCGCGGAGCGAGCCGCGTCACATGCCCCATCTTGCGGCCCTGGCGCGCTTCACGCTTGCCGTAGAGGTGCAGGCAGAGATCACGATCGGCAGCGAGCGCCGGCCAGGCATCGGCCTCGTGACCGATGAGATTGCGCATCTCCGCATTGCTGTGACGCGCGGTCGTGCCGAGCGGCCAGCCGGCAACGGCACGGATATGATTCTCGAACTGCGAGACGGCGCACGCATCCATCGTCCAATGGCCGGAATTGTGCACGCGCGGCGCGATCTCGTTAACGAGAAGCGGCGTGGTGGACTTGTCGCCGAGGTAGAACATCTCCACGCCGAGCACGCCAACATAGTCGAGCGCTGAAGCGATGCGTCCCGCGACATCGCGCGCGCGCGCGTCGATGGCAGCTGAAAGCCCGGCCGGCACAACGGAGCTCCGCAAGATGCCGCCTTCGTGCGTGTTGCGCGGCACGTCATAGCAGGCAAGGCTGCCATCCTGCGCACGCACGCCGATCACGGAGATCTCGAAGGCGAAATCGATGCGCCGCTCGAGCACCGCAGGCACGCTGCCAAGACCAGCAAATGCAGCGGCGAGATCGCCCGGTACGGCGACACGGGCCTGACCTTTGCCATCATAGCCGAGCCGCGCCGTCTTCAGGATGGCCGGCGACTGCCAGCCAGCCATGGTCGCTGCGGCCGCCGCGACGTCGCTCGCTTCCCGAACGGCAACGAACGGCGCGACGGGAATGCCGAGTCCGGCAATGAAGGCTTTCTCGACACTGCGATCCTGTGCGACGCGGAGCGCCTGCGGACCGGGCCGCACGGCGACCCGACGCGCGAGATGCTCGGCGGCAACCACCGGGACGTTCTCGAACTCGTAGGTTACCACGTCGACGGCGCGAGCAAACTCATCGAGCCGCGCAAGGTTCTCGTAGGGCCCGATGAGATGGCTGCCGGCAACGTCGAGCGCCGGTCCCCAGTCATCGGAGTAGATGGCCGCGCGGAAGCCGAGCTCGGCCGCCGCCTGCACAAGCATCTTGGCGAGCTGCCCGCCACCAAGAATTCCGATTACGCTATGCGGTGCGAGCGGCGCCGGTAACGTCATGGTCCTTCGGGTGCCTCGGGAATGCTCGCGGTCTGCCGCGCACGCCAGGCATCGAGGCGGTCGGCCAGCGCAACATCGGAGATGGCGAGGATCTGTGCAGCGAGTAGGCCGGCATTCGCGGCACCGGGCTCGCCGATCGCCAACGTGCCGACGGGAATGCCTGCGGGCATCTGCACGATCGAAAGCAGACTGTCCTGGCCGGAGAGCGCGCTGGTCTTGATGGGAACGCCGAGAACGGGCAGCGGCGTCATCGACGCGGTCATGCCCGGCAGATGTGCGGCACCGCCGGCACCGGCGATGATGATCTTGAAGCCGGCCTCGCGCGCCTTGGTGGCGAAGTCGTAGAGGCGCTTCGGCGTGCGGTGGGCCGAGATGACCTTGGCCTGATAGCTGACACCCAGCTCGTCGAGAATCTCGGCCGCACGCTTCATGGTCGGCCAGTCCGAACGGCTGCCCATGATGATCGCCACGTCTGCCGCCGCCCCGGCCATTTCCTGCCTCTTCCACTCTCGTTGGGGAAAAAAGAGAAACTATTGATCTGCACCCGCCGCGGCAAGCGCTCCCGCTCGGCATGGTGTGGACGATCTGCCCAACCTCCAGGGATCACGCGATGATGTCCGGCGTGATCTGGTCCTCGAGCGCGGTAATCCGGTCCTTGAGCAGCAGCTTCTGCTTCTTGAGCCGCTTGATCGTAACCTGATCGTTGGACTGCTCGGCCTCGAGCTGCACGATGCGCTCATCGAGATCGCGATGCTCGGCGCGCAGCACGGCCAGCAGCTCGCGCACCTCACGTTCGTCGGGTCGCTGCGTCAATGGGCTCTGCTCCGCTCATCCGTGGCCGAACAGTGCTCCGGCATATCTCCGACGACGACGACGCGCAAGTGAGGCTTTGGGCGACGCCGGATGCGGCCATTGCCCCCTTGCCTCGGCCAAGCTGCCCCGTTCATTCTCAATGCTCATGATGGCGGGGCGATGCCTAAAGGACGAATTGATGAACGCGCGTCGGGCGGGGGCAGGGTTACTTGGCGCGGCGCTGACCCTCGGACTTGGGGCCGAGGCAGCGTGGGCGGCCGAGGACGTCCGAAGGGGGCGCGCCCTTGCCGAACGGCTCTGTGCCCAATGCCACATGATGCCGGGACAGGGCGAGAAGCGGGCGGCCAACGAGATCCCGGGATTCGTCGCGGTTGCCCGACGTCGCAATCAAACGCCTGAAGGCATCGTCGCGTGGCTGCGCAGCGTCCCGCCCATGATGCCGAACCATCATCTGAGCCAGGACGAGCTGTATGCGCTCGCGGCCTTCATCATGACGCTCGGCGACACGCCGAAACGGTAGACCGCGCGCCTGCTGACAAGCGCTCGTACCTCTGCAATGCTCGCGACCAACAAGAGCCAATGCCTCCGGGAGGAATCGATCCATGCCGCGCTTCGCTGCCAATCTCTCGTTCATGTTCCTGGAAGTGCCGTTTCTCGATCGCTTCGAAGCGGCGGCCAAGGCCGGCTTCCGTGCCGTCGAGTTTCTCTTTCCCTACGAGAACAAGCCGGAGGAGATCGCTTCGCGGTTGAAGGCGAACGGCTTAACGCAAGCTCTCTTCAACCTGCCGCCGGGTGACTGGACCAAGGGCGAGCGGGGGCTCGCTGCCATCCCGGGCCGTGAAGAGGAGTTCGAGCAGGCCGTCGCAACGGCGCTCCGCTATGCCGACGCGACAGGTTGCCGGCGCATCCACGCCATGCCCGGCCTGCGCCATCACGGTGCCGAGCGGCGGACATACGTCGCCAACCTCAAGCGGGCAGCCCGCCTTGCCGCCAAGGACGACGTCGATGTGATCATCGAGCCGATCAACACGCGCGATATTCCCGGCTTCTTCCTCAACACCACGGGTGAGGCTCGCGCGGTGATCTACGAGGTCGGTGAAGCGAACCTCGGCCTACAGTTCGACCTCTATCACCGTCAGATCCAGGAGGGCGACACGGCGATGGCGATCCGCGAGTTCGGTCATCTCGCGCGCCACTACCAGATTGCGAGCCCGCCCGATCGCGGCGAGCCGGATGATGGGGAAATGAACTACGCTTTCCTCTTCAAGGAGATCGACGCGAGCGGCTTCTCGGGTTATGTCGGCTGCGAATACAAGCCGAGGAGAGGCACGGTCGAGGGGCTCGGGTGGGCCGAAAAGTGCGGGGTCAAACTCGGCTGAACCGATCTCCCCACGAGACTGCGCCCGTCCACCGGCTTCAAACTTTCGACACCTTGGCGTCGCACAGCGTCCAAGGAATCTTCCGGGGACGGGCAAAATAATGTCTGGCACGACGATGAAGCGCACGCTGACGCGGCGGACTGCCCTTCAGATGAGCGCCGCGGCAACGCTTGCACCGGCACTGGGGCCAATCCTGCCGGCGATCGCGCAGCAACCGCCGCCGCGCGGGCCACTCCAGGTCGACGTCGACCAGGCCAACGTGCGTCCGCGGCCGATTGCCATTCCCCCCTTCCTCGGCGACGATCCGAAGTTCGCGGCCGATGTCGCAGCCGTCGTCACGGCGGATCTCGAAAGCTCGGGCCTGTTCCAGCCGCTCGATCCACAGGGCTTCATCGAGCGCATCGGCGACCTCAACGCTGTACCGCGCTTCACGGACTGGCGCAGTGCCGGTGCCGAGGCTCTGGTCGTCGGGCGTGTATCCCAACTCGGCGATGGTCGCGTCAGGGCGGAGTTCCGCCTCTGGGACGTGGTCATCGGCAAGCAGCTCACCGGGCAGCAGTTCACGACGGCGGTCGCGAACTGGCGCCGCGTCGGCCACATCATGGCGGATCAGGTGTGGGAGAAGCTCACGCTCGAGAAGGGCTACTTCGATTCGCGCATCGTGTTCATCGACGAGACCGGACCGAAGCAGAAGCGCGTGAAGCGCCTCGCCATCATGGACCAGGACGGCTTCAACACGCGCCTGTTGAGCCAGGGTGGCGAACTCGTACTCACCCCGCGCTTCAGCCCCGTCTCACAGGACATCACGTACATGTCCTACGGGGCCGGCTCGCAGCCCCGCGTCGTCATGCTCAACATCGAGTCCGGGCAGCGTAGCGTCGTCGGCGATTTTCCCGGCATGACATTCGCGCCGCGCTTCTCGCCCGACGGACAGCGCATTGTCATGAGCCTTCAGCAGGAAGGCGACAGCTCGATCCTCGAGATGGACCTGCGCAGCCGCCAGATCCGCCGCCTCACGCAGGGACGCTCGATCGACACCGGCCCTTGTTATTCACCCGATGGCCGGCAACTCGTGTTCGAATCCGATCGTGAAGGTCACCAGGCGCTCTACGTGATGGGATCGGACGGCAGTGCGCCCCGTCGCATCAGCCTCGGCGAGGGACGCTATTCGACGCCCGTGTGGTCGCCGCGCGCGGACTACATCGCGTTCACGAAGCAGCTCTCGGGGCGCTTCCTGATCGGCGTTATGCACCCCGACGGCTCGGGCGAGCGCGTGCTGACCGACGGCTACCACAACGAAGGACCTACCTGGGCACCGAATGGCCGCTTCCTGATGTTCTTCAGAGAGCAGCAGGGCGCCACCGGCGGGCCTCGCATCTATTCGATCGATCTCACCGCGCGAAACGAGCGGGTGATTCGCACACCATCGTTCGCTTCGGACCCCGCGTGGTCGCCGTTGCTACGCTGAACAGGCGTCGTGAAACCGTATTCGGATCGATTGAGCGGTGCAAATCGGTCGAATGGGGCCACAAGCCCCTAAGCGAGGCGCTTTTCAGTGTCTTTTTCGCATCTCCGGCGGCGCAAAACATCCACAGAAGCCTCTCTGTTCTTGATCTGAACTCCGGTCATAAGTACCCAGAATAGGGCGACTGCCACGTCCTAAGTTTGGGCCGCCAAGAGCCGCCATTCGCGGCGACTCTGGTCCCAGTCTGGGCTTGGCCATTGGGACATGCGCGCACCCTAGCGTCGTATGCGCCAATGAGCGTGGCGCCGTTGCGCCGGTGACGGAGCAGGGTCTGCGTTGAGAGTTGATCCCATCACGGGGCTTTCTAGGGGAGACTGACTATGAAGACTGTTATCGTTCTTGCCACGGTGGTTGCGGCTGTCGCTCTTGGCGCGTGCCGCAAGGAAGTGGCTCATGAATCGTACAAGCTCGGCGCGGGCGACGTTGCTCCCGTGACGCAGCAGGTGCGCTAACTGATCCTATTCCGGGGATGTCCGTCTGACGGACCACTCCGGCTTTCGGACAGCAACGTAGCCGCATTGTTTGCCTGACGGCACGCAGTGCGGCTTCGTTGTATTTGGAGCTAGACGCAGCGACTCAAAGTCCCACGAGCGGACCCAAGCTTGCTGCAGTTCATTCAATGGAAGAAAGCGGGCTCGGCGTCTGTAGCTCAGGCCGTCGCGCCGCCACGAACATAAGGCAGGCGGCCGCGCAGCTTCGCTCCAAAAGCGAGAACCGGCGCCAACAGCTCCAGGCTGCGGAAATCGGGGCGCTGTATGCGCGCAACCACGGCCGGGAGATTTGTGGAGGCGGGTACATCGGCACGACGCGTCGCGAGCTCGCGCTCAACACCGGGTTCGTCATCTGGAGCCGCCATAGCGAACCCAGCAGCCAGAGCAGCGCGATGAAGTCGCTCGATACTCATGTCGCTGACCTCGCTTGACCGGCTACGGATCGATACATGCGATCCACAGCTGACTCTCGATGCCCCGCAGCGGCGTTTACCTCTGCTCGAACATTGTGGATAATGTGCGACACTTTGGCTTCACGTCAAGCAAAAATTGGTAAACAAGCGTGATCTTATAGTGCGGTGCAGCGTCAACCCTCTGACTTCGCGCGGCATCGTCTATCCCAGCACGATACGTGCCAATTATTAATGTTCAGATGCCGGCAGAGCGGCGAATGGCACCACGGCAACATGGGCCGCGGCCAGCACCTTCAACCAGCCCTCACCGGCCAGAAATGCCCGCTCGACGTCGCGCTCCGCGGTCATGGTATCGAGCGCCGCCAGCTCCGCATCGGCATAGCCGGGATGGCACATGACGAGTGGCCTCGCTCCGAGGTCACGGACAAAGCACGCGAAGAGGTCATCCAGCCGCTTTGGCTGAGCACCAAGGTCGTAGATGCCGCCGAAGCCATCGTTCGTCGCAAAGCCGTGCGCTTTGGCTGACTCCGCGAAGCCAGTGCCGAGCGAAGAAATCATCAGCGCCTTCTGCCGCGCGATGCCACGCTTCCAGATGCGAGCGAGCGGCTCGTGGCACGAGCGCAGGTAAGGCCTAGGGCCGCCCTGGCGCCCTAGCACCTTCAGGAGGGCGCTTCGTACACCGGGCAGTTGGTGCACATGATGATGCCCGTCGACATGAGCCGGCGGACGCCTCCAGACCGCGATGAAGGCCGCGAGCTGCCGCTCGATCTCCTGCTCGATCTCCGACGTCGGCAGCCGGCCGAGCAGACTCGCCTTCACTACAGTCCCAATCGGCGGAAGGCGGCCCGCTGGCGCGAACTCGGGCATTGGGCCGAGCGGGGTCTGGTCGGTCAGCGTGAGATGAAGACCGATATCGGCCTCGCCCGTCAGGGTAGCCAGCGCCGGCCCTTCCTCAGCCCAATACGGGCATACGGTCATCACGCTCGTCGCCGAGATCCTACCGGCCGCGATCAGCTCGCGGATGGCGCGGCTGACACCCGGCGTCAGCGCATAGTCGTCCGCGCAGACGACGACTTTCCTTCGGCCTTCCGTAGGCATTCGACGGCACCTCTGCGCCCGATGCTCGGCTTCGCCGCCGGCGCGCCATTGGCAATGGGAGCAGACTGCGATACTCCAAATCCATGTGCGCAGCCAGCGTCGCTGCGCTTGCTACCAGCCCACACGAACGACAGCGGGAGGACGACATGAGCCGCCTCGACGTACATCAGTTCATCGCACGCAGCGACAACTTCGCCGTGCTGCTGCACGATCCCGAAACCGGCTCGACTGCGAGCATCGATGCGCCGGATGCGGCCGCGATCCGGCGCGAGCTGGCCAACAAGGGCTGGCGTCTCACACATATCCTCGTCACGCACCATCACGCCGATCACACCGAAGGCATCCTTCCCTTGAAATCCGAGACCGGCTGCAAGGTCATCGGCCCTACAGCGGAGGCGGCCAAGATCCAGGGCCTCGACCAACTGGTCGCCGAGGGTGATACGTTCAAGTTCGCCGGTCACCAGATCGATGTCATCGACACGCCAGGGCACACGGCCGGCCACATCAGCCTCGTGCTGCCCGATCAGAAGATGGCCTTCGTCGGCGATACGCTGTTCGTCATGGGTTGTGGCCGCATCATCGAGGGCGATCCCGAGATGATGTGGAAGTCGCTGCAGAAAATCACGCGGCTGCCGAAGGACACCGAGCTCTACTGCGGTCACGAGTACACCGTCGCCAATGCGAAGTTCGCGCTCTCGATCGAGCCCGGCAACGAGAAGCTCGTGGAGCGGTCGGCACAGGTGACGGCGATGCGCGCGCGCAATGCACTGACGCAACCAACGCGCGTCGATGTCGAGCTCGAGACGAACCCGTTCCTGCGCCCGCACGTGCCGGCCATCCGCGAACGGCTCGGCATGAAGGACAAAGAGGACTGGGAAGTCTTCGCGGAAATCCGCGAGCGCAAGAACCGCAGCTGAGTTGTAGCATCCCCGCATAGGCAACGAACCATGCAGAGCATCCTCCACGAGAACCCTTCGCCGGGTACGAACACGCACGGCCAGCCCATCGGATTTCCCGTTCCGGGCTGGACCCCGCGGTCGCAACCGCCGCGCACACCCATGAAAGGCACGCGCTGCGACGTCGCCATCCTCGACCCTGCGGCTCACATCGACGACTTGTGGGAGGCATTCTCAGCCGATCCGAGCGGTCGTAGCTGGACGTATCTTTTCGTCGATCTGCCGGCGAGCAAGGAAGCCTTGCGCGCCTATTTAGACGCGCAATCGAAACTGACGGATCCGCTGTGCCATACGATCATCGAGCGCGCGAGCGGCCGCGCCGTCGGCATTGCGAGCTTCATGCGCATCGATCCGAACATGGGCGTGATCGAGGTCGGCAACATCAACTACTCCGAGAAGCTGAAGCGGACGGCGATCGCCACCGAGGCTATGTATCTGATGATGAAGCGCGTATTCGATGAGCTTGGCTATCGCCGCTACGAGTGGAAGTGCGACAGCCTTAATCATCCCTCGCGCAAGGCCGCCGAACGCTATGGCTACATCTACGAGGGGACGTTTCGCCAGGCCGTCGTCTACAAGGGCCGCAACCGCGACACCGCGTGGTTCTCAATCATCGACAAGGAATGGCCGGCCCTTAAGCGCGCGTACGAGGCGTGGCTCGATCCAACCAACTTCGATACCTCCGGCAATCAGCGCCGCGGCCTCTCAGAGTTGATCGCGGAGGCAAAACGCTAATCTACGCGGCGTAGCTGAGCAGGACCGGTGCAGGACATGATGACAGCGCCGACATCTGCCGATGCGACGCACGACACCGTCTTCGCGCTCTCGAGCGGCGCAGGGCGGACGGCACTCGCTGTCGTTCGCGTGTCGGGACCGGCGGCGGGTCTCGTGCTCGATCGGATTGCCGCGCCGCGCCCGAAGCCGCGCTTCGGGGCCTTCCGCAAGCTTCGCCATCCTGACACGGCCGAGGAATTCGACCACGCCCTCGTGCTCTGGTTTCCAGGACCGAACAGCGAAACGGGCGAGGATCTCTGCGAGCTGCACATCCATGGCGGCCGCGCCGTGCTGTCGGCAACGTTCGAGGCCCTCGCCGCCGTCCCGGGCTGCCGACCTGCTACTGCAGGCGAGTTCGCGCGCCGCGCGTTCGAGAATGGCAAACTCGATCTCACGACTGCCGAAGGCATCATCGATCTCATCGATGCCGATACCGACGCCCAACGTCGGCAGGCCCTGCGGCAGGCCTCCGGCGACCTTTCGAAGCTCTACGAAAGCTGGCGGCAGGCGCTGATCGGCACGCGCGCCCTCATGGAGTCGGCGATCGACTTCTCGGACGAAGCGGACGTCTCGGAGAGCGCAGAGAAGCAGGCTCTCGCCGAAGCGATGCGCCTCGCCAACGAAATCAAGAGCCACCTGGAAGACGGCCGCCGCGGCGAGATCGTGCGCGAGGGTTTTCGCATCGTGCTTGCAGGCCCGCCGAATGTCGGCAAATCGAGTCTCATGAATGCGCTCGCTCGACGCGATGTAGCGATTGTCTCAGACGAGCCCGGAACGACACGCGACGTGTTGGAAGTGCGTCTCGACCTCGGCGGCTACATGGCGATCGTCGCGGATACGGCGGGGCTGCGCGACGCCGCAGGCACAATCGAGCAGGAAGGCATCCGCCGAGCGCGGCAACGCGCCGCTGAAGCCGATCTCGTTCTCTGGATCATCGACGCGACGGCGCCCGCGAGAGATGTTCCCACAGAGTTGGGCACGCGAGGTCTGCGCGTCCTCAACAAGATCGACGCGCCCGGCGCTGATGTCCGCGTCCCCGCAGATCACGCGGTTTCCGCCCTGACCGGCGTCGGTCTCCCGGAGTTGGTCGCCATGCTCGCCGGGATCGTCCGCGAGGCCACGAGCGGCGGCGATGCGCCAGCGATCACCCAGGTCCGCCACCGCCAGCAGATCGAGGCATGTCTGGAGGCACTCGAGGCGATCCAATCACCAAACACGCTCGCCCCTGAGATCGCCGCCGAGCAGCTTCGTCTCGCCGCCGACGCGCTCGGTCGCATTGTCGGCCGGATCGACCCCGAGGATGTGCTCGATCAGGTCTTCGCCCGCTTCTGCATCGGAAAGTGAGATTTCGGGACAGATCGTAAGGATTGTTTCACGTGAAACGGTCCGCTAGGCCACGACGAGAGAATGCCATGGAGGCTCGCGCGACTGCCCTCATCCCTTTCGTCCCCTCGGGGCCGGACTTTGAGAAGGCGCTCGCATTCTTCGCCGATCTCGGCTTTGAGACGGCTTGGCGGAACGGAGATATCGCGGGGCTCCGCTTCGGCGGCGCGTATTTCATGCTCCAGAACATCCACGTCCAAGTCTGGCAGGAAAACCAGATGCACGTTGTCGAGGTGGACGATCTGGACCTCTACTGGTCGGAGATCGACGCCCTCGACCTGCCGGCCAAGTATCCCGGTGTGCGCACCAAGGCGCCGACGGAGTTCCCTTGGGGCCGCGATGTTCACATTATCGATCCCGCCGGCGTCTGCTGGCATTTCCGCAAGGCAGGCTGAACCCATGCGCCCGCTCCTCGTTCCCGAGCTCCTCTGTAGCGATTTCGACAAGAGCCTCGCCTTCTACGTTGATCTGCTCGGCTTCCGCATTCTCTACGACCGGCGGGAGGATCGGTTCGCCTATCTGGACCGCAACGGCGCAGAGCTCATGCTGGAGGAATACGCGCCCGGCGCGCGGATGCTGGCGCGAGCGCCTTTCCAGCCGCCCTATGGGCGCGGCATCAATTTCCAGATCCGCGTCGAGGATGCCGATGCCCTACATGCCGCCGTCGTCGCGGCCGGGTTGCCGATCTTCCTGCCTCTGGAGGAGCGCTGGTATCGCCGTGCGGAGCATGAGATCGGCACCCGCCAGTTCATCGTCGAGGATCCGGACGGATACCTGCTCCGCCTGCAGCACGGCATCGGGACGCGGCCGGTGCGCATATAGTCGCGCGAGAACTTCCTCAACCCGCGGGTCTACCTATGCCCAGCTATCGCCTGCACTATTTCCCGGAGTCCGGGAACAGCTTCAAGCTCGCCCTCATGCTCACGCTGTGCGGGGAGCACTTCGAGGGCGTCTGGACGGACTTCGGCGGTGGCGTGACGCGGACGCCGGAATGGCGCGCCGCCGTCAACGAGATGGGCGAAATCCCTGTCCTCGAGGAGGACGGCGTGCGCCTCACCCAGACCGCGCCCATTCTCCTCCGGCTCGCGGACCGCTATGGACGCTTCGGCGGCGAGACCCCCGAAGAGAGGAACGAGATCCTGCGCTGGCTCTTCTGGGACAATCACAAGCTCACGGGCACCATGGCGACCTATCGCTTCCTGCGCACGTTCACGCCGACGCCCGATCCGCAGGTGCTCGCCTTCCTGCGCCGGCGCATCGACGACTATCTCGGCATTCTCGAGCAGAAGGTCGCCGCCGCAGCCTTCGTCACTGGCGACAAGCCCACGATCGCCGACTTCTCCATGCACGCCTATCTGCACTTTCCGAGTGACGAGCATGGCTATGACTTCGCCGCCAGTCATCCGGCGATTCATGCGTGGCTCGGTCGGCTCGCAGCCCTTCCCCGCTACAAGACGGCCTACGAGCTCCTGCCTGGAAAGCGCCTCGTCCACTATACCTGAGGTGTGGGCCTGAGCGCGTCGACGCGCCAGCTTTGACCGCGTGCGCGGATTGCCGTATGGCTCTGCCCTCGCAACAGATCAGGCGTTCTGAGCAGCACGGGACATGACCGAGGCGACCTACGATGTCATCGTCGTTGGTGGCGGCCACGCGGGCGTAGAGGCCGCGGCGGCAGCCGCGCGCATGGGCGCTCGCACGGCCCTCGTCACCCACAGCGCTGCCACCGTCGGGGAGATGTCCTGCAATCCCGCCATTGGGGGGCTGGGCAAGGGGCACCTCGTCCGCGAGGTCGATGCCATGGACGGCCTCATGGGCCGCGTCGCCGACCAGGCCGGCATCCAGTTCCGCCTACTCAACCGCTCCAAAGGGCCCGCCGTCCAGGGCCCCCGCGCCCAGGCGGATCGCAAGCTCTACCGTCAGGCCATGCAGGCTGCGATCGCCGCGACGGAAGGGCTAACGGTTATTGAAGGCGGCGTGGACGATCTTCAGGTGGAAGACGGCCGCGTTGCGGGCGTCGTTCTCGCAGACGGCCGCGCGCTGCGAACAGGCGCCGTCGTCGTTACCACCGGCACCTTCCTGCGTGGCCTCATTCACATGGGCGAGACGCGTATCCCCGCAGGACGTTTCGGCGCTGCTCCGGCGGTCAAGTTTGCGGAACGTTTCGCCACGCTGGATCTCCGCATGGGCCGCCTCAAGACCGGCACGCCCGCCCGCCTCGCCGGCCCGACCATCGACTGGGCGATCCTCGACATGCAGCCTGGCGACGACGATCCCGTGCCCTTTTCTTTCCTGACGGAGCGGATCACTCAGCCCCAGATCTCCTGCGGCATCACCACGACGACCGAGCGCACGCACGAGATCATCCGCGCCAATCTGGCCCGCGCACCCATGTATTCGGGCGCCATCCAGAGCGTCGGTCCGCGCTACTGCCCCTCCATTGAGGACAAGGTCGTCCGCTTCGCCGACCGCGCCGGCCACCAGATCTTCCTCGAGCCCGAGGGCCTCGACGACGACACGATCTACCCGAACGGTGTCTCGACCTCGCTGCCGGCTGAGATCCAGGAGGCCTTTCTGCGCACGATCCCTGGCCTGGAGCGCGTCGAGATCCGCCGTCCCGGCTATGCCATCGAGTATGATTACGTCGATCCGCGCGAGCTGTGGCCGACGCTTGCGGTCAAGCGGCTGCCCGGCCTCTATCTCGCCGGCCAGATCAACGGCACGACTGGATACGAAGAGGCCGCCGCCCAGGGCCTGCTCGCGGGTCTCAATGCGGCGCGCTATGCCGGCGGCGGCGAGAGTGTCACGATCTCCCGTACCGAGGCCTATCTCGGCGTGATGATCGACGATCTCGTGACGCGCGGAGTTTCCGAGCCCTACCGAATGTTCACCTCGAGAGCCGAGTTCCGCCTGCGCCTGCGCGTCGACAATGCCGATCAGCGCCTGACACCCCTCGCGATCAGTCTCGGCTGTGTCGGACCCGATCGCCGCGCCGCCTTCGCCCAGCGCAGCGAAGCCTTGGGAGCCGGCCGCACCCTCCTGGATGGCCTGAGCCTCAGCCCGAACCAGGCTGCGGCCCATGGCCTGGAGATCAACCGCGACGGCCGCCGACGCACGGCCTTCGAGCTGCTGGCCTACCCCGGCATCGATCTCGCGCGCCTGAGTGCCATCTGGCCCGAGATCGGTGGCCTTGACGCCCCGATCACTCGTCAGCTTGAAGTCGATGCGCGCTATGCCTCGTACGTCGCCCGCCAGGCCGAGGACGTGGCGGTCCTCCAGCGCGAGGAAGCGCGCCATATCCCGGCGGATATGGATTTCGGCGGCATCAGCGGTCTTTCCAACGAGATCGTCCACAAGCTGGAACGGCACCGGCCAGCGACCCTCGCTCACGCCGGCCGGATCGACGGCATGACGCCGTCGGCGCTTCTCCTGCTCCTGGCCCATATCCGCAAAACCACGAAGCGGCGGGCCTGATGAACCGCCCGACTGGCCCCCTCCCGAGCCTGATATCCGGGCCTGAGGACTTCGCCCGGGCCTTCATTGTTTCACGTGAAACCATCGATCAACTGAAGATTTACGTCTCGCTGCTGGCTCAATGGCAACCACGGATCAATCTGGTCGCCAATGCAACTCTTGCCGAGGTCTGGCACCGGCACATTGCGGACAGCGCCCAGATCGTCGCCTTGGCGCCCCCGGCGCCCCGGTCTTGGCTCGACCTCGGCAGCGGCGGCGGCTTCCCCGGGCTCGTGGTCGCGATCATGCTCCACGGTGCCGGTACGCGCGTTACTCTGGTCGAGAGCGATCGGCGCAAGTCCGCCTTCCTCGCCGAGGTGGCCCGCCAGACCGGAATCACTGTGGAGATTCAGACGGCCCGCATAGAACAAATCGCGACTCAAGGTATGCTGGTGCCGGTTGACGTGGTGAGCGCGCGTGCGTTGGCGCCTCTGGTGCGCCTGATCTCCCTGAGCCTGCCTTTCTTTGGTGATGATACCATTGGGATATTCCCCAAGGGGCGGGCTGCGGAATCCGAGATCGAGGAAGCGCGCGATACCTGGGCGTTCGATGTCGGGACGGTCCCGAGCCTCACGGATGAGGCCGCCCGGATTGTTCTCGTCCGGCACCCGCGAGCGATAACGGAGGGCTAGGCCCGTGACTGGCAAATACCCTGGGACGCACGGCTTGCGCATCCTGGCCATCACAAACCAGAAGGGCGGCGTCGGCAAAACGACGACAGCCATCAACCTCGGCACGGCGCTCGCCGCTGTCGGCGAGAACGTGCTGATCATCGACCTCGATCCGCAGGGCAACGCCTCGACCGGCGTCGGCATCGCGCCCGAGGCCCGCCATATCACCTCCTACGACGTGATGACTGGCCAAGCCTCGCTCAGTGCCGCCCGACTGCCGACCGCTGTCCCCGGCCTTTCGATCGTCTCGGCGAACTCCGATCTCGTCGGCCTCGAGTCCGAGCTGATGGTGGATGGCGCCAAGCCCTATCGCTTGCGCGATGCTGTTACCGCACTCATCGCCGAGCAGCGTGCGAAGGCTGGCGAGCAGCCTTTCACGTACGTCCTGATCGACTGCCCGCCGTCACTGAACCTGCTGACGCTCAATGCGCTCGTGGCGGCGAACGCGGTGCTGGTGCCCGTGCAGTGCGAATTCTTCGCGCTCGAAGGCATCTCGCAGCTCAAGGATTCGATCGACCAGATCCGATCGACTCTCAATCCGGGCCTCGAGATCCAGGGCGTCGTTCTCACCATGCACGACGCGCGCACCGCTTTCTCGCGCGAGGTCGCGGAGAACGTGCGCGAGTTCTTCGGTCCCAAGGTCTACGACACGATGATCCCGCGTAACATCAAGGTCGCGGAGGCGCCGTCGCACGGCAAGCCGATCCTCCTCTACGACTACGAGTGCGCGGGCAGCCAGGCCTACATCCGGCTCGCCACGGAGATCATCGAGCGCGAGCGCCAATACAAGGCGGCGTGAGATGGCCGGCAAAGGCAAACGAATACAGAGGGAAGCGGGGGAAGTTTCGAGATGAATGCGCCATTGCAGAAAAGCCGGCTCGGTCGCGGATTGGCATCGCTGATCGGCGATGCGCCGGTCACGCAGCCGCGCATACCGCCCGAGGGCGAGCAGCGCATGGTGCCCATCGAGCAGATCCGCGGCGGCAAGCTCAACCCGCGCAAGACCTTCAAGGAAGATGAGCTGTCCGAGCTTGCGGACTCGATTCGCGAGAAGGGCCTCGTACAGCCGATCCTCGTGCGGCCGGAGCCGGGTGCCAGCAACAGCTACGAGATCGTCGCCGGCGAGCGCCGCTGGCGTGCTTCCCAGCGCGCCGGCCTGCATACGGTGCCGGTCATCGTGCGCGATCTCGTAGATCAGGAAGTGCTCGAGCTTGCGATCATCGAGAACGTCCAGCGCGCCGATCTGAACCCGATCGAAGAGGCGGCGGGCTATCAAGAGCTGATCGAGCGGTACGCCTATACGCAGGAGCGTCTCGCCGAGGTGATCGGCAAGAGCCGCAGCCATCTTGCGAACACGCTGCGCCTGCTCAAGCTGCCGATGACCGTGCAGGGCATGGTAGAGGATGGCAAGATCTCAGCAGGTCATGCGCGCGCGCTCGTTGGCCGCGATGATGCCGAGGCGATCGCTAAGAAGATCGTCGATAGCCAGATGAACGTGCGCGATGTCGAAGCGCTCGTGCAGGCCGGCACGGAGACGGTGCAGACGACGCGACGCGTGCGCGACAAGGACGCTGACACGAAGGCTTTCGAGAAGGAGCTTGCGGACATACTCGGCTTGAAGGTCGAGATCCGGCGAGGCTCGGGCGAGAGCGGCGTGCTGCAGATCAAGTACGGCAACTTCGATCAGCTCGACTACATCCGCCTGCGCCTGATGGGTGGTCCGCAAGGTTGAAGCTGCAAGCTCTGACGCATTCGATGCGGCGGCCTCAGCGGGCCGCCGCAAGTCGTTTCAGAGCTTCCGCTGGATCAATGCGGCCATCGTAGAGAGCGCGACCGGAGATGGCGCCGGCGAGGATCGCACACTCCGGTGCGAGCAGCGCATCGATGTCGGCCATGGAGGCCAGTCCACCAGACGCGATGACCGGGATCGAGGTCTCGCGCGCGAGCGCCACCGTCCCCGGCAGGTTCAATCCCTTGAGCACGCCGTCGCGCTCGATGTCCGTGTAGATGATGGCAGCGACGCCTGCGTCCTCGAAGCGCTTTGCCAACTCGATCGCCGTCAGCTCGCTCGTCTCGGCCCAGCCTTCAACCGCGACCTTGCCTCCCTTCGCATCGATGCCGACGGCGACGCGACCGGGGTGCGTCTTGCAGGCTTCCCGCACCAGTGCCGGATTGCGCACGGCCACCGTGCCGAGGATCACGCGCGCGATGCCCTTGCCGAGCCAGGCCTCGATCGTGGCCATATCGCGGATGCCACCGCCGAGTTGAGCCGGAATGCTGATGCTCGCGAGGATGCATTCAACGGCGGCTACGTTCGCGGGCTTCCCCGCAAAGGCACCATCGAGATCGACAATGTGCAGATAGCGGAAGCCTTGCTGCTCGAATGTGCGTGCCTGCGCGCCAGGGTCGTCGTTGAAGATGGTCGCCGAGCTCATCTCGCCGTGTTTGAGGCGGACGCACTGGCCGTCCTTGAGGTCGATCGCCGGGAACAGGATCACGCGAAGCCGTCTTTCATTGAATGCGGTTCATTGAACGCAAGTCACAGACAAGCTTCGATGTGCAAGTCCAAGCGCGTTCGCGCGCTTCTATGAAACGAGCTTCAGCCGTCGCGCAAGGGCGATAGTGGCGCGGGCCTCGCGGAAGAATGGCTCATCGACCATCTGGCCGTCGACAGTGAAGGCACCCTTGCCCACGTTCTCTGGCAGCTCGCCGGCAGCCAGCACCTTCTGTGCCCAGGCAACATCCTTCTCGCTCGGCGAGAAAACGCGATTGGCGATATCGACCTGTGTCGGGTGAATGCAGCTCTTGCCGAGGAAGCCCATGGCGAGGGCATCGCGCGCATCGCGCTCGTAGCCCGCGCGATCGTTCACATCGGTCCACACGGTGTCGTAGGCCGGCACGCCTGCTTCTGCCGCCGCCATCTTCACGGCGAAGCGCACAGGCCCCAACGCTGCCGCGTGCCGCTCGATGCGCAAGGGTGCGAAGAGGTCCGCGAGGCCGACCTGCAACGCAGCGACTCGTTTGTCCGCGCTCGTAATCTCGTAGGCGAGCCTCAAGCCCTTCGGGCTTTCGACTGTCGCGAGAATGCCTATCGCGCGATCAAAGCCTTTGCGCTTCTCGGCCGCCTCTATGACCAGCACGGCGCGCTCGACATCTTCAGCGCTCTCGAGCTTCGGCAGGCTGATGTAGTCGAGGCGCGCGCACAGCACCGCATCGACATCCTCTGAGAAGTCGGCGTGAGTGACGCCGTTCGTGCGCACGATCATGAGCTTCTCTTGCGGACTCCCGAGGCCGCGCAGGAAGTCTCCGATCGCTCGGCGCGCTGCCGGTTTCTGAGCTGGCGCCACACCATCCTCGAGGTCGAACGTCAGCGCATCGGCAGCCGAGCGCATGGCCTTCTCGAAGAACTCCGGCCGACTTCCCGGCACGAACAGCTTGGATCGCATCATGGTGATCAGCCTCCAGCTTTCGGTCCGAACATGGGCTTGCCGGCATAGGGCATGTCGGCCACGAGAATGTGCCCGGTCTCCGACTCCGTCATGAAGAGCTGCTTTCCCTTGAAGGCGATGTTGGTGACGAAGTGCCCGACAGGCGGCTCGATGAAGTGCGTCGGCCGTCCCAGATGATCGAAGCGCCACACGCCGAGACCGATGTGCGCGACCACGAGACCGCCTTCCGCATCGAGCGCGATGCCGTCCGGCCCACCGAGACCACCCGAGAGCTGGATCGCGAGGCCGACCTTGGACACGCCGCCGTCGATCATCAGCGGAATGCGCCAGACAGCATTGGCGCGCGTAACGCCCACGTAGACAACGCGCTCATGCAAGTCGAGCACGATGCCGTTGGGACTAGGGATCGTATTCACGAGGCACGTGAGCTGGCCCGACGCCGTGTAGCGATAGACGCGCCCGGTCGGATCGTGCAGTCCGGTCTGGCCCTGATCAGTGAAATAGAGATCGCCGTTCATCGCGAAGTGCAGATCATTGACGCCCTTGAAGCTCTCCGAGCGGATAGTCTCGATGAGCGGCGTCACCTGTCCGCTCGCCATGTCGAGCGTCATGATTCCGCGCTTGTAGTCCGTGATGAACGCGCGGCCGTCGGCGTGGAACTTGAGGCCGTTCGGCCAGCCGTCGTACTCCGCCACCAGCGACCAGGTGCCCGAAGGCGAGACCTTGAAGATACGCCCGTGCGGAATGTCGGTGACGACCAGATGTCCGTCGGCATCGAAGCTCGGCCCCTCGAGGAAGCAGTCGACCGGCTGACCGGCCTTGTTGAAGTCACCCCATTGCGAGCGTTTGGGGCGTCGCACGGCATCGGGCATCCGCGAGAAGATTTCGGCCCGAATGGTGGCCGGCGGCGCGAACAGGTTCATCCTTGTCCTCCCTCGGGCGCCACATGCGGGCCATGCGTCTCCTGAACCCGCAGGAGACTTGGCGCGCCGAGCGGCCTCATGTTCTATATTCATTGAGTTCCGGGGGCATCAAATGGCCCCGTGCTGCAGGTGTCAAGAAACGCGAGGCGCTGCAGGACAGCTCCGCGCCCAGGGAGATGATCGCCGCCATGCCCGCCAATGATCTGCCGCTCGCGGGTGTCCGCGTGGTCGAGTTCTGCCACGTCATCATGGGCCCGACCTGCGGCCTGATCCTCGGCGATCTCGGGGCCGACGTGATCAAGGTCGAGCCGGCGCCGAACGGCGACAACACGCGGCGCATGGTTGGCTCGGGCGCGGGTTTTTTCGCAACCTACAACCGCAACAAGCGCTCGCTTGCTCTCGATATGAAGACGCCGGAGGGCATGGAGATCGCGAAGAAGCTCATCGCTTCCGCCGACGTGCTCACGGAGAATTTCCGGCCCGGCGCCATGGACGCGCTCGGCCTTGGTTATGAAGCTCTGAAGAAATCACACGAGCGCCTCGTCTACTGCTCGCTCAAGGGCTTTCTCTCCGGCCCCTACGACAAGCGCGCAGCCCTCGACGAGGTCGTGCAGATGATGGCTGGCCTTGCCTACATGACAGGCCCGCTCGGCCAGCCGCTTCGCGCGGGTGCTTCGGTCAACGACGTCATGGGCGGCATGTTCGCCGCGATCGGCATCCTTGCAGCGCTGCGCGAGCGCGATAGTACCGGCAAAGGGCAGCTCGTTCAGAGCGCACTCTATGAAAACTGCGCGTTCCTGGTCGGCCAGCACATGATGCAGTATGTCGTTACAGGCACGCCCGCGGCCCCAATGCCACAGCGTCTCCAGGCCGCCTGGGGAATCTACAACGTGTTCGACTGCGCTGATGGCCAGCTCTTTCTTGCAGTCGTGACCGAAACGCAATGGAAGATCTTCTGCGACGAGTTTGGCTTCGCTCACCTCCTCGCGGACGAGCGGTTGAAGACCAACGCCATGCGGGCGAATAACCGCGAAGTCTTTTTGCCCTTCGTTCGCGAGCAATTCGCGCAATGGAAGCGCGACGACCTCGAAGCGAAGGTCGCCGCCGCGGGTCTCCCCTATGCGCCGATAGCCAAGCCCCATGAGCTGTTCGACGACCCGCACTTGAAGGAGTCCGGCGGGCTGCTACCACTGACACTTCCGGATGGCACCGAGACTGTAACACCAGCGCTGCCGATCGAGCTTGCCGGCCGACGTCTCGGCACGCGCCTCAATCCGCCGAAGATCAGCGAGCACGGTCGCGAGATCCTTATCGAGCTGGGATATGGCGCCACCGCTTCCGATGACCTCATTGCGCGCGGGATCGTGACCCCGGCGGCGAAGTAACCTTGTCGCCTAACTTCGGCTTTACCGATCCGGTGCTGAACTTGCAGAAACTCAGTCCATGGATCGCCGAATGAAACAGCCCGCCGTCGTCGTTTTGCTCGCTGCTCTGTCGGCGACGCCGGCCTTCGCCCAATCCGACCTGCAACCCGGCTTCGACAAGCGACTCCTCCTGCTCGCACCCGCGCAGGACAAGGCCGAAAGCTGCTTTCTTCGTCGCTACGATACGGCTCACCTCAAGGCGCGCCCGAAGCAGCGCGTCGAAGCAATCGCTCTTTGCGTGAACGTCGAGCGCATGGCGCCCGAGGAAAAGGGCGAGATCGTCCGCTACATCTACAACTTCGACTTCTCCGCCAAGCTCAAGGGCAAGCCTGAGATCGCAAAGACCGCCGGCGAGTGTGGTTTCTCGCATATGCCGCCCGGGGAGCAGAAGCGCATTGCCAGCAAGCCCATCTGGTGCGGCATCGACTGCGATGGCGGCGGCGTCACTGTCGAGTCGCGCAAGGATGGCGCAGAGCTGCTCGTGCGGCTCGAACGCATCCGTGTGTCCAGCGAATGCGGTGGTGGCGACGACGAGAGCAAGTCCTTCGACATCACGGGCAGTGACGACGACAAGGTCTTCATCATCCCGCGCACAAGCGTCGAGGACTACCGCGCGTTCGTTGGGAAGTAGCGCCTACCCATGTACGAACGGCTCTAGCCCCGAGAGCCGCATGCGCTGCTCGATCTTCGCGGGCTTGCGCGGCGGATACTTCTCCACGTGCTCGCGGATGTGGCGGATGTGATCCGGCGTCGAACCGCAGCAGCCGCCGACGATGTTCACGAGGCCGTCGCGCGCCCAGGGCTCGAGATGGCAGGACATATCGTGCGGCGTCTCGTCGTACTCGCCCATGGCGTTCGGCAGACCCGCATTGGGATAGGCCGACACGAGCGTTTCCGCGACACCTGCGAGCTCGGCGATGTACTGTCGCATCATCTCGGCACCGAGCGCGCAGTTGAGCCCGATCGAGAACGGCTGGAGGTGCCGCATGGAGTACCAGAAGGCCTCCGCTGTCTGCCCCGAGAGCGTGCGCCCGGAGCGGTCGGTAATCGTGCCTGAGATCATGATCGGCAGCTCGATGCCCTTCTCGTCGTAGACGTCGAGCACCGCGACGCCGGCCGCCTTGGCATTGAGCGTATCGAAGATCGTCTCGATGATGAGGATGTCGGAGCCGCCGTCGATGAGGCCGCGCGCCTGCTCGGAATACGCTTCGTGCAGCTCGTCAAAGGACGTGTTGCGGAACCCCGGATTGTTCACGTCCGGGGAGATCGACGCCGTGCGGTTAGTCGGACCGATCGCGCCAGCCACCCAACGCGGACGCTCCGGTGTCGAATAGCGATCAGCCGCCGCCCGCGCGATCTTCGCGGCCTCGAAATTGATCTCGTAGGCGAGCGGCTCCATGGCGTAGTCGGCGAGCGAGATGCGCTGCGCGTTGAAGGTATTCGTCTCGAGGATATCAGCACCGGCCTCGAGATACTGCTCGTGGATCTTCTGAATGATCGCCGGCTGCGTCAGAACGAGCAGGTCGTTGTTGCCTTTGACGTCCTTCCGATGATTGGCGAAGCGCGTGCCGCGATAACCTGCCTCGTCCAGCTTGTACTGCTGGATCATCGTGCCCATCGCGCCATCGATGATCAGAATGCGCTCGCGCGCGGCGGCGTGCAGTGCCTTGATGCGGGCATTGCGCGCACGGGCATCGACGATGCTGTCGGTTGCGTCGTTCATGCGGCACCTCTTGCGAGCACGTGTGCACCGTTCGGCTGCGGCCGCAGTCCGAGCAAATGACAGATGGCATAGACGAGATCGGCGCGGTTCAGCGTGTAGAAGTGGAACTGGCGGATGCCCTCGTCGACGAGATCGAGCACCTGCTCGGCGGCAACCGCAGCCGCCACGAGATGCGTCGTCGCGGGATCGTCGTCGAGGCCTTCATAGCGGCGCGTGAGCCATGCCGGAACACTCGCGCCGGTGCGCGCCGCGAATCCAGAGACCTGCTTGTAATTGTGGATCGGCACGATCCCCGGCACGATCGGCGCCCAGATGCCGCGCTTGCGGGCAGCTTCGAGGAAGCGCAGGAAATGCGCGTTGTCGAAGAAGAACTGTGTGATCGCGCGATTGGCGCCGGCGTCGATCTTGGATTTCAGCGTATCGAGATCAGCCTCGACGGTCGCGCTCTCCGGATGCTTCTCGGGATAGGCACTGACGGAGACATCGAAATTGCCAATCGATTTGATGCCGCGCACAAGATCGGCGGTGCTCTGGTAGCCGCCCGGATGCGGCTCGTAGCGCGCGCCGACGCCCGCCGCCGGATCACCGCGCAGCGCGACAATACGTCGGACACCGGCATCCCAGTAGCCGCGCACGACCTCGTCGACCTCCTCGCGCGTCGCACCGACGCATGTCAGATGCGCGGCGGGCGCGAGCTTTGTCTCGCTGACGATGCGCGCAACTGTCGAGTGCGTACGCTCGCGCGTCGAACCGCCTGCTCCATACGTCACCGACACGAACTCGGGCGCCAAAGGTTCGAGACGGTGGATCGCCGTCCACAGCGCCTCTTCCATGCGCTCGGTCTTCGGCGGGAAGAACTCGAAGGAAACAGTGATCTCGCCGTCACCGACGAGGCGGCTACGCCGCTCGTGCAATTGCTGGACTGACTTCATCACCCGACAACCTCTGCTTTTGAGATGCGTTCCGTCTGCCGGCTGTGTGCGTGCACGCGCAGGCGCTCCGCCGTCCACAGCATCACAGTGAGCTTGCCTTCCGGATCGCCCGCCTCCGGTGCGAGCTTGTTCATCGACAGCACCTTGAGCCCGGCTTCCTGCAGCCACTGCTCAATCTGTGCGGGCGGAAAGCCGAGCCGCTCGTGTGCCTGCGTCTCGCGCAGGAACTCGAGCTCGTGCGGAGCGAAATCCACGATCAGCAGTCGACCGCCCGGCTCCAGAATGCGCGCCGCCTCGCGGATCGCCTGCCCCGGATCGCTGAGGAAGTGCAGCACCTGATGGATGACCACGGCGTCAGCGCTGCCATCTTCGAGACCGAGGTCATAGAGATCGCCATGTCGCACACGTGCGTGCGCGACACCCGCTGACGTGAGCTTGGCGCGGGCATAGGCGAGCATGGCGTGATTGATGTCGATGCCCGTGCCGCGCTGGAAACGATCGGCGAAGAGCTGCAGGACGCGACCCGTGCCCGTGCCTGCATCGACGAAATGATGGAAGGGCCCCGCGCCGAGCGCAGCCCGCATCGCGGTCTCGACGGCGCTCTCGGTCACGTGCAGCGAACGAATCTCGTCCCACTGCGCGGCGTGATGTTCGAAGTAAGCCTGGGCTGCCGTCTCGCGCTCGCGCTTCACGGCCTCGGCGCGATTGCGGTCGCGCTGGAGCTGCGCGTCGGCGAGATCGACGCTGTCGAGCAGACGTCGCGACAGCGCCCCAGCCGGCCCGGCGACGACGAGCTGGAAGTAGGCCCAACTTCCCTCGCGCGTACGCTCGATGAGGCCCGCCTCGGCGAGCAGCTTGAGATGCCGGCTGATGCGCGGCTGGCTCTGGCCGAGGATGCGCGTCAGATCCTTGACGTTCAGCTCGCTCGCCGCGAGCAGCAGCAGGATGCGCAGCCGCGTCGGCTCGGCAGCAGCCTTGAGGATCGTAACGACGCTCTGCGACGACATCGACATAAGGGATCCTTCTCCAGCTTCGGACCGGATAGGCAGAAATCATATAAAGATATCTTTATGTGTCAAGCGAGCCATCATCGAGGCTGTCGTTTTCGCGCAGACCGGCTCTTCCAGCCCGGCCGTTGACGGCCCCCAAGACCCTGCTCAGTGTGCAATGAGCACGCGCCGGCCCGCGGAAGCACGTCCAGGGCCGCACCCGGCGCAGGAAACCCGCAAATCCAAAGGACCAACTCCTTGCCGATGATCCATTTTCTCGGCTGGGCCACGGGCGCAGTGTTCTTCTTTTATGCCTGGATCCTGCGGGTCGCCCCGAGCGTCATGATCGACGAGATGATGCGCGATCTCGCCGTCGGCGGTGCCGTCATCGGCAATCTCTCGGCCGTCTACTTCTATGGCTATGCCGGCTCGCAGATCCCCGTTGGCATGCTGATTGATCGCTTCGGCCCTCGACGCCTCATGACGGCGGCCGCCCTCATGTGCGGAGTCGGCTGCATCATCTTCGCTCTCAGTCCCGGCATAACAGGCGTCGCCGTCGGCCGATTCGTGATCGGCGCCTCGGCGGCTTTCAGCCTCGTGGGTGCCATGGCGGTGGCGGGCCTGTGGTTTCCCGCCCAGCGCTTCGCCCTTCTCTCCGGGCTCGCGATGATGATGGGTATGCTCGGCGGGGTTTTCGGACAGGCGCCCTTTCGCCTCGTCGTCGAAGCGCTCGACTGGCGCGGCGCGGTGCTTGCGCTTGCCGTCGGCGGTGTTGCGATCGCTATCGCGGCGTGGCTGACAGTACGCGATCGGCCTCACGAGACGCGATCGCGAGCTCCGGTGTTCGCGGGCCTCGGGCGCGTCGCGCGCAACCGTCAGACCTGGCTCATTGCCATTGCCGGTCTCGGCACGACCGGACCGCTGCTTGGCTTCTCGGGTCTCTGGGGCGTGCCGTATTTCGTAGCGACCCTTGGCATCGACCGAACGGCCGCAGCCTCAATAACGTCGATGATGTTTCTCGGCTGGGCCGTGGGTGCGCCGCTGATCGGCTGGGCGTCCGACCACATCGGCCGTCGCCGCGCACCTTTCATGCTCGGCCTCGTCATCTGTGTTGCCACCATGTCGGCCATTCTCTACGTGCCGGGTCTTTCCATCCCGGCGCTGATGGCACTCTGTTTTCTGTGCGGCTTCGGCGGCGCATCACAGATCACCGGCTTCGCGGCAGCGCGCGAGAACAATCCGCAGACGCTCAGCGCCACGGCCATCGGGATCGTCAATGGAACGGTCACCGGCGCCGGTGCACTCTTCCAGCCGCTGCTCGGATGGCTGCTCGACCTGAACTGGAAGGGCCAGATGGCGGCCGGCGCGCGCCTTTACGATCCCGACGCTTATCGTCTTGCGCTCAGCGCCATTATCGTCGCCTGCGTGATCGGCTTCCTCTGCACGCTCGCCATGCGCGAAACGTACTGCCGGCCGCTCGAAGAGGCGCGATCGCCAGCGACCTGATCAGACGGCCAAAGCCTCCCCCTTCAGCAACTTCGGCACATCGCCCGTCAGTCCGGCGGCTTCGCTCACCATTGCACGCTTGAGCCCCGGCAAGCGATCGACGACGCCAAGCCCGGCATCGCGCACCGAGCGCAGCAACGCATTGTCCTGCGAGAAGAGTGCATTCAGCGCACCGAACGCCGCCGCCGAAGCCGCACCATCGAAGCGCCGCCAGCGGGCGTAGCGCTCGAGTGCCGTCGCATCACCGACATCGAGACCGACGCGCACGGCATCGACGAGACACTCGCTGAGCGCCGCAACATCGCGCAAACCGAGATTGAGGCCCTGGCCGGCGATCGGGTGCACGCCGCGCACCGCATCGCCCGCAAGCACGAACCTCGGCGCAATCAGCTCGCGCGCGAGGTGCATGGCAAGTGGCCAGCTCCCACGCGGGCCTGCAAGCTCCAGCGCACCGAGCCGATAGCCGAAGCGCTTCTCGAGCTCACCGAGAAATCCCGCATCGTCGAGTGCCAGAATGCGCGCGGCCTCGCCTTCCGCCTCGGTCCAGGTCACGCACGCGCGGTTTCCGGTCAGCGGCAGAATCGCGAACGGACCTGCCGGGAGAAAATGCTGGACCGCCCGGCCGCCGTGCGGCCGCTCGTGCCGCACTGTCGCGACAATGCCGGTCTGGGCGAATTTCTGCTCGACAATTTTGATTCCGGCGGCAGCGCGCAGCGGCGACGCGCGACCATCGCAGGCGACCACCAACCCGGCGACGCGCGATGATCCGTCGGTCAATCGAACCGTGATCCCGGCCGTATCGGCGGCGAAACCTGCCGCCGTGCCCGATATCCGCGCGATCCCCAAGGTGTTCGCGACGACCGCAAGCGCCGATTTATGGAGCGCATCTGAGGGCACGATCCACATGCCAGGCTCGCCCTCTCCCACGCTCGTGTCGTAGCTCAACAGGATCGGCCGGATGGCATCCGTCAGGCTCGAATCCGTGATGTCGATGCCGCTAACCGGCTGAGCCTCTTCCGAGACGCCTGCCCAGACTCCGATCGTCTCGAGCAGCCGGCGCGAGCCCGCCGAGAGTGCATAGCTCCGCGGGTCGAGACGCTCGCCGCCCCCACCAGCATCCAGGACGGCGATGCGCGCCCCGCCACCGAATACACCGGCGAGCGTCCGCGCCAGGACGAGGCCGGTCAGCCCACCCCCAGCGATTAGAACATCATGATCGCGCATGCCGCGCTCCGACTTTATGCTGTAGAGGGTAGATCGCCCGCCGATCCGCCCGGCCAACCGATCCCAAGGATGCCGCCGTCATGGCCCGAAAGAAAGCGTCCGAGACCAGCGCTGTCGATGATCTTGTTGCCATTCTGGACCTCGAGCGGCTGGAGCAGAACCTGTTTCGTGGTCGCGGGCCGAGCGCGGGCTGGCAGCGGGTCTACGGTGGTCAGGTTCTTGGCCAGGCGCTTGTCGCGGCCGTCAGGACGGTGCCGAAGGAGCGCGTTGCGCACTCCCTCCACGCCTACTTCCTTCTCCCGGGCGATCCGGCCGAGCCGATCATCTACGACGTGGAGCGCAGCCGTGACGGCGGGAGTTTCACGACACGGCACGTGAGGGGCATCCAGCACGGACGTACCATGTTCTCCATGGGCGTTTCCTTCCACAAGCACGAGGAAGGATACGATCACCACGCCCCCATGCCCGAGGCGCCCCCACCCGAGGAACTGCCCAACGAGCACGACCTCAAGGAGCGGATGCTCGATAAGCTCCCCGAGAACATGCGCAAGTACTGGGAGCGGGAGCGCCCGATCGAGATCCGACCAGTGGACGTCTCGCGCTACTTCGGCCGTGACGATCGCGAACCGCGCCAGCTCATATGGATGCGCGCGACCAAGCCGCTTCCGGACTTCTTTCCCCTGCACCAGTGCGTCCTTGCCTATGCCTCGGACTTCACGCTGCTCGATACGGCGTTGATCGCCCATGGCAAGCTGATGTTCGACAAGGATCTGCAACTCGCGAGCCTCGACCATGCCATGTGGTTCCACCGGCCCTTCCGCGCCGACGAATGGCTCCTGTATGCCCAGGATAGCCCCTCGGCATTCGGCGCGCGGGGGTTCTGCCGCGGCAGCGTCTATACGCGCGAGGGACTCCTTGTCGCGTCGACCACGCAAGAAGGCCTGATGCGGCGGCAGCCGACGGGGTTCGTGGTCAGCTAACGTGCAAAACGACGTTTTTGCCTGTTTCTTAGGCAAATATGACTGCCCAAAAGGCCATCGCTCCGTATGGAGCTTCTTTTTCCCGCCATATATATCAATGCATTAGCGAAACATTACGAAATTGGCACGGCCCTTGAGTCTTAACCAAGGACCTGCTTTGCGCAGGTTCTGGAACGCGCACGTCTGCTGCTTCGTCGGACGGGCGCCAAGACGCGAGGTCGAATGGCCATGAAGCTCATCACTGCAATCATCAAACCGTTCAAGCTCGAGGAGGTGCGTTCGGCGCTGACGGACCTCGGGCTGCAGGGTATGACTGTTTCTGAGGTCAAGGGGTATGGCCGTCAGAAGGGACATACCGAAATCTACCGCGGCGCCGAGTACGCCGTGAACTTCCTTCCCAAGATCAAGATCGAGGTCGCCGTGACCGGAGCGGAGGTCGACAAGGCCGTCGCCGCTATCGCCGCTGCTGCCAAGACTGGCCAGATCGGGGACGGCAAGATCTTCGTCTCAGCCATCGAGCATACCCTGCGCATCCGCACGGGTGAGACGGACGACAACGCACTCTGATCAAACCGACGTCGCGCTCGCCACCGGCCGGCCTGCCATTGGCGGACGGGGGACAATGCGGCCGGCGCGTCGCCTTGCTGAAGCTCAAACCTCTAACTGGACTGGTGGCAGGAAATAGACCCATGAAGACATGCATTCGTTCGATAACCAGCGTAGCGGCCCTAGCCGCCGCATGGGCCATGGTCAGCATGACCACCGCGCTGCCCGCGCTGGCACAGGCGGCCGCTCCGCCCGCCACAATGAACAGCGGCGACATGGCTTGGATGCTGACCTCGACGGTCATCGTCCTGATGATGACCATTCCCGGTCTCGCGCTCTTCTACGGCGGCATGGTGCGAAAGAAGAATGCGCTCGCCACGGTCATGCAGTCCTTCGCGGCTGCCTGCCTCCTCACCATCGTATGGATGGTTGTCGGCTACTCGATCGCGTTCGGCGACGGCGGCGAGTTCAACGCCTACTATGGCGGCTTCAGCAAGATGTTCTTCGCCGGCATGACGAAGGACGGTTTGTTTGCTCCGCTGACGATCACGGAGTCGCTTTTCGCCACGTTCCAGATGACGTTCGCCATCATCACGCCGGCTCTCATCGCCGGCGCGGTGGCCGACCGCATGAAGTTCTCGAGCTTCCTGGTCTTCATTACGCTCTGGCTGATCATCGTCTACGCACCGGTCTGCCACTGGGTGTGGGGCGGCGGCTTCCTCGGCACTGCTGGCGTGATGGACTTTGCCGGCGGCACGGTCGTGCACATCAACTCGGGCATCGCAGGCCTCGTGGCAGCCATCGTCCTAGGCCGCCGCAAGGGCTACGGCGCCGAGAATATGGCGCCGCATAACCTTGTTTACACGGTGATTGGTGCGTCGCTCCTGTGGGTTGGCTGGTTCGGCTTCAACGGCGGTTCGGCCGGTGCAGCGAACGACTCGGCTGCCATGGCAATCCTCGTGACGCAGATCTGCGCGGCCGCTGCGGCGCTCGCTTGGATGTTCGCCGAATGGGTTACGCACGGCAAGCCGAGCGTGCTCGGCATTGCTTCGGGTGCCATTGCAGGTCTCGTCGTCATTACGCCGGCAGCCGGTTTCGTCGATCCGAAGGGCGCCCTCATCATGGGCCTCATCGGCGGTGTCGTATGCTTCATCGCCTCGACCGGCATTAAGCGGATGCTCGGCTATGACGACAGCCTCGACGTCTTCGGCATCCACGGCGTCGGCGGCTTCACCGGCGCGATCCTGACCGGCGTGTTCGCCGTTGCCTGGGTCGGCGGTGAGGGCAAGAGCGGCCTTCTCGAAGGCAATCCTGCGCAGGTCTGGACGCAGTTCTACGGCACGATCGCCACGATCGTGTGGTGCGCCGTCGCGACCTTCGTGATCCTGATGGTCATCAAGCTGTTCATGGGCCTTCGCGTCGATGAGCAGACCGAGGTCGAGGGTCTCGATGCCCGTCTCCACGGCGAGACCGTGCCCTGATGAAGATATTTGGGGATGCCTAAGGGCTTCCCCACACTTGAAGTGACATTGATTGGGACTGCTCCGAGAGCGGTCCCAATCGACTCTTAGATACCCCCGGCGAGACGAGCTTTTCCCGGGCGCCGGACGGCACCGCACCCTTGTGGTGCCGGGCCGCGGGATCTGAGACGATTGCTCCCCCAGTGTCGTCGCTCACCCCGCGGCCTCTCAGTTCAACCGACAGCTACACGAGCCCCGCGCCCTACCCTGGCGAGCATCAGAAGCAGATGGCGCTGCATGAGGGCGATGCAACCTTCCGTCGGGCGATATCCCGGCCTCGCCACATGAATGAAGATGGCGCTGCCGGCACCTTGAACCCGAGGCATTCTGTTGTGGTCCAGCACGACGATCACATCGTAAAGAGCATCCTCGCGCCACAGACGTTCGGCACGGGCGGGATAGGGATGGCGCACCCACCGATTATAGTTGCCGTCGCCGACGGCATCGCACCACCCATCGTTCGCTTTGAGGGCGCGCATCGGCAAAGCCGTATGCGGTCTTCGAATGCGATCGGCGCGATAAAGCACCGCCATCATCCGCCAGGTCCCGCTCGGGGTGGCTCCATCACCTTCGCGTTTACGATTGGATCGACCGATCCGGCCCAAGGCGCAGGGCAGAAGCAGCGGCCCCATGTGGAGCCATCCCCGTGTGGCCGAACGCGAGCGCGCATGGACCTGCAACCGCCGGCAATAACGCGGCATGGCGTCGCTGGAATCGCGGGTGCATGGACTCCTGATTGCCATCTTTTCCCCGGTAGCTGTTTCCATTGGGCAACCAGTGATATGCTGCGCCCACAAAATTCGCCAATTGGGAGCGTTGCCACATGAGTACGGCACGTACGGTCTTGCTCGTCGACGACGACGAGGAGCTTCGTGCTTCTCTCAAAGACCAGCTCGCGCTTCACGACGAGTTCGACATCCTGACCGCCGGCACCGCGGGCCAGGGCATCGAGATCGCGCGTGAGACGCGCCTCGATCTCGTGCTGCTGGACGTCGGGCTTCCGGACATGGACGGACGCGAGGCCTGCAAAGTCATGCGCAAAGCCGGATTCAAGAGTCCGATAATCATGCTGACCGGCAATGCCGCCGATTCCGACGTCATTCTCGGGCTCGATGCCGGCGCTAACGATTATGTGACGAAACCCTTCAAGTTCGCTGTGCTGCTGGCGCGCGTGCGCGCCCAGCTTCGCCAGCACGAGCAGAGCGAGGACGCCGTCTTCTCCATCGGGCACTACACGTTCAAACCGGCCTCCAAGGTGCTGATCGACGGCGCTGGCAAGAAGATCCGGCTGACGGAGAAGGAGACATCGATCCTCAAGTATCTCTATCGGGCCGGCGAAAAGGTCATTACGCGCGACGTTCTGCTGCACGAGGTGTGGGGCTACAACGCCGGCGTCACGACGCACACGCTCGAGACGCACATTTACCGGCTGCGCCAGAAGATCGAGAAGGATCCCTCGAGCGCCGAACTACTGATCACCGAAATGGGGGGCTACAAGCTCGTCCCCTGATGAGCTCGGGTCAGGCGCCGGAGGTGGACGCTCCAGGGGTTCCAAACCCAGGAAACAACCGCTGGCCAAGGCCCAGCAAAGGCGCTATAAGCCGGCCCAATCGCGGGGTTGGCCCCTGAGGCACCGCCGATCGCAATAAACCCCAATTTCAAGCCTCGGCCGCTGTTCCCAAGGACCGCGCCAGCTTGAGGCCGCCGCCCGCAGATGCCGAGCGGGGCACTGCGCACAGGAGAGTACGAACATGGCCGTCCCCAGGAAGAAAGTGTCGCGGATGAAGCGCGGCACCCGCCGTTCCGCCGATGCACTTTCGGCCCCGGCGCTCGTCGAGGACAAGAAGACCGGCAACATCCGCCGCCCGCACCATATCGACCTCAAGGCCGGTACCTACCGGGATCGTCAGATCCTACCGGCGAAGAGCGAGGTCTGAGCAGCCGCGGCCATCTCCCGGCCGCCGGCTTCACCGCATAAGACCGCATCGGAATTTCCGATGGCGTCATGGCTTCCAGCGGCCTCATCCGGCCATATTCGCACGGTAGCGCGGTGAGTACGTGTGATGATCGAGTATTCGCCGCACCTCTCGGCTCGGTGAAAAGCGAATTTCTCGACCTGAAGCACACGATCAAAGCTATGACTCTAGTGTCCCTTTTGCTTCCGAAGTTCGCTTGGGACGCCAGCGTCGAAGTGGGGCGAACTTCGGAAGCGGGACACTAGCCGCTGCAGCGGCATAACGAGGGAGAACTCCATGTCGCTCAGGGCTCTGCCGCTGATTGTCATCTCGTTTATTCTCTACAACATCGTCGTGCTGTTCAGCGGCAGCGCTCACGCCGACGATGTGTTGCGCAAGGTGCTCTTCGAGCTGCCCATGGTCGGCGGCGCGCGGTGGCGCTTTTCGATGGGTGATCTCCTCATTCTGATCACCATGTTCCTGCTTTTCTTCGAGCTTATTAAATCCACCTACACTGCGTCGTCCTCGCTGCTCGATCACGGCTTGTCGATGCTCGTGTTCATCGCCTGCCTCGTCGAGTTCCTGCTCGTGGAGCAGGCCGCGACATCCGTGTTCTTTTTCATCATGATCGCCACCTTCATCGACGTTGTAGCGGGCTTCATGATCGGCATCCGCACGGCCCGGCGCGATCTGAATATCGGCGATCACTGAGAGGCCGCCTGACTTCTCCGCCATCACTGAACATAGATCATTTACTGTTCGCCCTGGCCGTAGCGATCGGCCGGGGCGGCTTGATTGCTTGTTAACCTCTTGCCGGTACGGTTTTTCGCCTGAGCGTCCCCGAGTCCCGGCCGGACACGGCCGTAGACCGACGCTCCAAGAACGGATTCTCGTGCCGTGTCATCAGCTCGCGATATCGCCGACGCTAGCGCATCTGTTCGGCGCATAGTGGCTGGAGGCGAGCCATCTGGCAGCAGCCGGCTCCCGGAAGATGCATCGCGTACGGACGCAAGCGCGGCTACACCCAGCTCGGATCTGGACCTCCTCGGCATTCTGTCCGCCGTCCAGGAAACGGCCTACACGTGGCACGTCCTGACTGACCGCATCGATTGGGCCGATAATGCCTGCGAAGTGCTCGGCATCCGCTCGCCCCAGACGATCGGCACAGGCGGTGACTTCCAGTTCCTCATCGCGCCCGAGCATCATCAGCTCCGCGCCGATGCCATCCTGCGTCCGACCGCCAGTTCTGGCGACACCAGCGCCCAGTTTCGCGTCCAGTACCGCTTCACGCCGGGTGGACGGCGCAGTGTCGGATCGCTCTGGCTCGAGGATCACGGTCGATGCACCCTCGATGCGCAGGGCCGGCCGGAGACCGTCCGCGGCGTGATCCGCGTCATCAACGACCGCTACTGGGAGGAGCAGCGCCTGCTCCACCGCTCGGACCATGACGAGCTCAGCGGCCAGCTCAACCGCATTCGCCTGACCGAAGCCCTCGGCGCCATTCTCGCCCGCGCCGAACGCACCAAGCGGACGGGCAGCTTTCTCATGGTGGCCGTCGACAACATGGCGACCATCAACGATAGCTTCGGCTTCGAGGTCGGCGACGAGGTCCTCGCGACCGTCGCGCAGATCATCCGCGCCCATATGCGCATCGGGGATGCCGTGGGACGCTATTCATCCAACAAGTTCGGCATCATTCTGAACGACTGCGGCCCCGGCGCCATGCGGGTCGCTGCCGAGCGTCTGGTCAAGATCGTGCGGGACACGACGATCCGCACGGCCGCCTGCCAGCTCACCGCAACGATCTCGATCGGCGGCGTACTCATTCCCGACCAGGCATCCACGGTCCCTCAAGCACTGGGCCACGCCATGCAGGCGCTGGAGAGAGCCAAGCTGCGCCGGCACGATGGCTTTGCCGCCTATCAGCCCTGCAGCAGCGCTGAGGAAGCACGCCAGCGCAATATCTCGATCGCCGACGAAGTGATCTCGGCGCTCGAGCAGAACCGGATGCTGCTAGCACTGCAGCCGATCGTCGAGACGCGCTCGCGCAAGCCCGCCTTCTACGAATGCCTGCTCAGGATGCAGCGTCCGGATGGCAGCATCGTCGCAGCCGGCGAGTTCATTCCGCTCGCCGAGCAGCTCGGCCTTTCGCGCTTCATCGATCGCCGCGTGCTGGAGCTTGCCGTCGACTTCGCAAAGGCGCACCCAGACATCCACCTGTCGATCAACGTCTCGGGCCACACCTCGAGCGATCACGAATGGCTCGTCGCGCTGCACCGCCTGACCTCAGGCCGCCGCCAGATCACGGAGCGGCTGACCATCGAGATCACGGAGACCGCCGCGATCCACGACCTCGATGTGTCGATCGCGTTCGTCGATACGTTGAAGGAACTCGGCTGCCGCGTTGCCATCGACGATTTTGGCGCCGGCTACACGTCCTTCAAGAACCTCAAGACGCTCAACGTCGACATGGTCAAGATCGACGGCTCCTTCATCAGGAACCTCGCTGCCGAGCCGGACAACCAAGTGTTCATCAAGACGCTCGTTGAGATCGCGGAGACGTTCAATCTCGAGACCGTGGCCGAGTGGGTCGGCGATGAAGAAACGGCGCAGATGATGGCGCGCGCCGGCATTACCCATCAGCAGGGCTTCTATTTCGGCAAGCCCGTGCTCGCTTCGACCTTAGACGGCGAACCCGCCGTCTGAAGCGCGGTCTGCCGCCTGTCTCGCTGCTCACTCCGCCGCGTCGCGCCCGCCGCTGGGAGCCGCTTCGCGGAAGGCCGTGCGGCGTCGATCCCAGTCGGCCGCGCCAACGCGCGCGAAGGTCACGCCGGGGCCACCACCGCTGAACGTCGCCGGCGTCAATCCCGTGGCCTTCAGCTCGGCGAGCAGCTTGTCGCAAAGTCCGATGATCGACGACATCAGCATTCCCGGCACGATTGCCAGCCGATAGCCCATACGCTCGATCTCGGCGTGAGGAATCGGCGGCGTCTTGCCGCTCAGCACGTTATTGAAGAGGCACGGCCCCTTTACTGCCCGCGGCACAGCGGCAACCTCCTCGACCGACTGCGGCGCTTCGAAGAAGGCCATGTCCGCACCGGCATCGATCGCCAGATTGCACCGCGCGATGGCCTCGTCGAAGCCGGCGACTCCGCGGGCATCCGTGCGAGCGATGACGAGGAAGTCGTCGGTCCGGCGGGCAGCCGCCGCAGCGCGGATCTTGGCTGCATAGTCCTCGCGGCTGATCAGCTCCTTGCCGTCGAGATGACCGCAGCGCTTCGGAAACACCTGGTCTTCGATGTGAATCGCGGCGACCCCTGCCCGCTCGAAGGACTGCACGGTGCGGTAGACGTTGAGCTCGTTGCCGTAGCCCGTATCGGCATCGCTGATGAGCGGCACGCCAATCGTGCCCACTATGCGGCCCGCATTGGCGACCATCTCCGTCATGGTCAGAAGGCCGTAGTCGGGGAGGCCGTGCGACACTGATGTGCCGGCACCGGTCATGTACGCCGCGGGAAAACCGGCCTGCTCGATGAGCTTGGCCGTGAGGCAGTCGTAGGCGCCGGGCGCCACGACCATGGAACCCGAGCGAATCATGGATTTGAGACAGGGTGCTGGCGCCATTTTGAAGTCCTCCCGCAAGCGCTGTGTTTGCCCGAGACCTTAGGCACCGACGCCCAGGGCGTCCAGGGACGGCTCGGCAGTGCGGACCTGTGGGTTTCGAGGGGAAAGGGGACTGAACAGCCGCTCTGCCTTGGAGCTGCCTCCCGAATCAGCGGAGCTTGGCTTGGCCGACCAAGGCAAGTGGAGTTGGTCCATGTCTATCAGCGTGCTGGCGCGCCAGCTTATGTCGCAGGAAATCTTCAGAGGGCTCAGTCCGCTGCAGCTCACCGAGATCGTGCGTCAGGCCGATCGCATCGTTTACGGCCCCGGCGACACCATCGTTAGAGCTGGCACGGCAGGCGACGCGGCCGTGCTGATCGTCTCAGGGGATGCTGTGCGCTTTCTCGAGGACGACGAACCCTCGATGGGCCTCAACGCACAGCCAATCGGGACCGGATCGCTGCTCAGCGAGCTCGCCATGCTGGTGGATCATGAGCATGGTACGACTGTCGTTGCGCACACGACCGTACGCGCGCTGCGCATCACCCGAGCGGGCCTTCATGCCCAGATGCTGGACGACCCCGATCTCGCCACCCATTTCGTCGATCGCATCACTGAACGGCTCCATCGCGTCGCCGATGAGCTCAGGCGCATCGACTATGCCTTCGCGGAGACGGAAGGCGTGCCGGCGCCAGCTTGAGCCATCGCGTTAGAGGCGGATTGCGCCAGAATCTGACGTGATCTAGAGAAGATGCTGCTACGAAATAGAAAAGCGCCCAACCCCGGGGGGAGAGGTTGGGCGCTGGAGCGCTTTTTCGGCGCTTCGCACCGGGAGGGAAGCCGGTGCAGCGGATTGATGTCTTCGGCTAGACGGGGGGCACTGCCGAGTATGTGACATCCACCGCTCTATAGACGAATTTAGTTGCCTGTGGCCGAAAATCAAGGTCCGCCCAGCGAGGACTCACGATTCTTTTACTGATTGTTTCAGAGCACCTGCGGGCTGATTCGAGAGCACGCTAGAGCCGGCCGTCAATCATTTGAATCGGCCCTACTTTCTGAGCGTCGGGCTGATAACGCGGAAGAGCTCTAAATCGAGGTCTTGAGGCCGCGCGAGATTGGCGACCTCCACACGCGTATCGCCACCTTGGGCGTCGGTCGTCACCCATTCCCGAAGCTCGAGCTCGGGTGTTTTGGTCATAAAGAGCCGAATCTGGCCGGGCGCGTCCGGACTCTTGTCCTGCAGAGCAAGGATGATCAGATCATCAGCCTCCTGCACGTCGACGATGCTCGCATCGCGGAGCAGATCCACGTCCTTGCGCAGAAGTAGCCGGAAGGGCGTTTGGTCGAGTGCAATCCGGTCGTCCGTGTGAACCTCGAGATCCTGGATCGCCAGCATCTTGCCGTCAGAAACAATGAGCTGGCGGCTCGGGCGATTATACTCGAACCTCAATCGCCCTGGCCGTTTCACATAGAACGTGCCGCGCATCCGCTTGTTGTCGGCCGTCGTCTGAACGAAACTGCCGCGCAGGTTTTCGAGCGTATTGAAGTATTGACTCACCTTGGTCACGGTCGCGATCTGCTGCGGCTCCAACGCGATGCCGGCAATCGTCGATTCCGGTTTGACATCGGTGCTCCACGATGGATTGCCGAGTGGACTGCTGGCAGCCGGCTTCCCCGGATTTTGCGCGGTCGCGACCGACGGCCACACCGCAGCCCACATGACGGCCATGGCCGCGCACAGCATCGTCGCGCCAATCTGCCTTACGTCCAGGCGTACACGCATACGAAGCCCCCTCAGCGAATTCATGCCATCCGCCTCACAACGAATCCGGTTGCGCAACCCATTCTCCCAAGATTGGGACGAGATCGGGGCGCCCGCAGGTTTCCCGGAGGATTGCGACCCGCCGCCGCGCGTGCTACCCGCCACATGTGCTGACCACATGACATCTTCGCTTGTCCAAGTCCACCGTAGAGGCGCTGCATCACCATGCCGAAGAATCCAACTCCCATCCCCGGCAACGGTCCTGCCGCACCTTCCTCCGCAACCCAGCCGCAACAAGTACAAGTCCGCATCGCCGGCCAGTACATCAAGGATCTCTCCTTCGAGAATCCCAACATCGGCAAGCTCATAACGAGCCCTCCCGAGAGTCCGAACCTCGATGTCGAGATCAATGTCGGCGTATCCAATCTCGGCCCCAATCTCTACGAGGCGGCCATCGAGTTCCAGGCGCGCGCCAAAGCCAAGGAAATGGTGATCTACGAGTTCGAGATCGTTTATGCCGGCGCCTTCCAGATCGACAACGCACCGCCGCAGGCCTTGGAGCCCATGCTATTCGTCAACTGTCCGTCGTTGCTTTTTCCATTCCTGCGCCGGATTGTCGCCGATATGACGCGCGAAGGCGGCTTTCCGCCGTTGCTGCTCGATCCCGTGGATTTCGGCGCTCTGTACCTGCGCAAGAAGCAGCTCGGCATGCCGCCACAGACTGGTGGGCCTTCAACCGCTCTTTCCTGAGCCTTACTCGGCGGCTTCCGGCCGCTCGAACCTGATCCAGAGAGCCTCGGGTCCGAGAGTGTCGATGAAAGCGCGATGCGCGGCGATATCGGCTTCGTTCAATCGTGCAGCAAGTGGCCGCGGGCGCACGCGAATCGCCGATGCCGTCGCTGTGCCGACAGCGCGCTGACGGGTCGTCGCTTGCGCAAGGCCGAGCGTCGCCTGCCGCTCCCCGAGCAGTTCGAGATAGACTTCTGCGAGCAGCCAGGAGTCGAGCAGCGCTCCGTGAAACGTGCGCTTGGAGTTGTCGATCTGATAGCGCTTGCACAGCGCGTCAAGGCTGTTCGGCCCACCGGGATATTTGCGCTTCGCCAAGGCCAGCGTATCGACGACGCGCTCCATGAGGATCGCGGGATGGCGCAGGCGCTGCAACTCCGAATTGATGAAGCCGATGTCGAAGGCCGCGTTGTGGATGATGAGGGGCGCGTCGCCGATGAACTCAACGAATTCAGACGCAATCTCGCGGAACTTCGGCTTGTCGCGAAGCATATCCATCGAGATGCCATGGATCGCCTGGGCGTCGGGATGGACGTCGCGATCCTCAGGATGAATGTAGTGATGGAAGGTTTTCTCGGTCGGAATGCGATTGATCAGCTCGATGCATCCGATTTCGATGATGCGGTCACCTTTGCGGGCATCGAGGCCCGTGGTCTCGGTGTCGAGAACGACCTCGCGCAGCATGAAGCGCCTACCCCCTGAGCCTTGGGCATCATGCCCAATATTTGGCGAACGCCGTGCCCGTTCGCCCGCTCAACTGGGACATGATTCGATCGATCTGCGCTTCCGTCTCGGGAATGCTCCGCGACGTATCCACAACGAAGTCTGCGCGGCGGCGTTTCTCTTCGTCTGGCATCTGCCGCGACAGGATCTGGTCGTACTTCTCGGCCGTCATGCCCGCGCGCTCGAGCACGCGACTGCGCTGGATGTCGGCCGGTGCGCTGACGACGATCGTCACGTCGACGCGTTTCTCGCCTCCGGTCTCGAACAGCAGCGGGATTTCCAGCACCACCTTCTCGGCACCCTTGGCGGCCTTCATATGAATGAATTCGCGCTCGGTCTCGAGCACGAGAGGATGAACGATGGCCTCGAGCTTCGTATAGGCGCCCGGATCGGCCAGAAGCGCCGCCGCCAGCTTCTGGCGGTCGATGCAGCCGTCGTCCGCCGCCGTACCGGGAAAAGCAGCTTCGATGGGCCCCACAGCTGCTCCACCGGTTCTATAGAGTTTGTGCACAATGGAGTCGGCATCGCACACCGGAACGCCGAGGGCCCGGATGCGCGCCGCAGCCGTCGATTTCCCCATTCCGATCGAGCCGGTCAGGCCGATGATCAGCATCATTTCCTCTCTATGTCGGCAACGAGGATGTCACGCAGCTCTTGCGTTACCTCCGGCTGGACACCGAACCAACGCGCGAAGCCCGGCACGGCCTGATGAAGCAGCATGCCGAGACCATCCACGGTGCGATTCCCACGTGCACGCGCCGCTGCAAGCAGAGGGGTCTCCAGCGGCACGTAAACGATATCGGCCACGATCGCGTACCGATCGAGCGCAGTCAGGTCGAGATCGAGTGGCGCATTGCCGGCCATGCCGAGCGTCGTCGTATTGACGACCACACCGGCATCGGAAACGGCGCGCCCGCGATCCGCCCATGCCCAGCTCTCTACGCGCGTTCCGAAGTACGCGACGAGTTCTTCAGCACGGGCTGCTGTTCTATTGATGAGCCGGACTTTTGTAATCCCAGCGTCGAGAAAACCGTAAACGACGGCCCGCGCCGCACCGCCGGCACCGAAGATGGCAACAGGTGCATCTTTGCTGTGCCATCCGGGCGCGGACTGGCCGAGATGGGTCACGAAGCCGTACGTGTCGGTATTGGCGACGCACACTTTGGTGCCGTCGCGCCAGACGGTGTTTGCAGCCCCGACGGCCACCGCGGAAGGATCTCGCCAGTCTGCGGCCTCGAAAACAGCTTGCTTATGCGGCGCTGTGACATTGCAGCCTTCAAGACCACGAGATTCGAGTGACCGAACGAAGGCAGCGGCTTCGCCCGGCGGCACCGCCACCCGATCGTAGCTTCCGGCAATGCCATATTTCTTGAGCCAGTGGCCGTGGATGAGCGGCGAGCGCGACTGCTGGATCGGCCAGCCAATTACGCACGCCTTTTTCCCGTCCTGCTTCAGATCAGCCGTCACGTCAACAATACTCCGCGCTCGCGCAGCTCCTCGAGCAGGGGCAGCAGCGGCATGCCCAATATGGTGAAATAGTCGCCGGAAATTTCCTCGAAGAGCTGAACGCCAAGGCCTTCGAGCTGATAGGCTCCCACCGACTCACACACGCGCGTTCCCGCGCGCGCCAGATACTGGCTCAGGAAATCATCCGAGAAATTGCGCATGCTGAGCTCGGCGCTGTCGGTAAATGTCCACTGCACTTCGCCGCCCTGGGCCAGCGCGACCGACGCATGAAGCTGATGCGCGCGCCCGCGCAAACGTGACAAGTGCGCGCGTGCTGCCGCCAGATCTTCCGGTTTCTCGATGATTTCGTAGCTTGCCGCACTCCAGGGCTTGCCCCCGAACTCCATGCGGCGTTCCGTCGCGAGCGCCAGCACCTGGTCGCAGCCGATCACCAGCGCATCCGGTAATCGTACACTCACATCGACCGCTTTGGCCGCGGCCAGCATCTCCGCGACCTCGATTGGATAGTCCTCGTCCAGTGCACGCTCGGGCTCGAAGCTCGCCCGCATGGCGACCTCGTCGACCGTCGAGGGCATGACATCGAAGGCAAGGCCCGCCTGCTCGAGCATGGTTCGCCGCGAACGGCTCTGAGAGGCCAGGACGACGCGCAACCGCTCAGCCATCGGTTGTTTCCTCGTCGCGCGATTCCTCTCGCTCATGCATCAGCTTGATGATCGTCGCCGCCGTCTCCTCGATCGAGCGCCGCGTCACGTCGATCACCGGCCAGCCGTGGCGGGCGCAGAGGCGCCGCGAGTGGGCGATCTCCTCGGCAATGCGCGTGCGGTCCACATAATCGTCGAGATCGCGGTCGGACATCATCATGGCGCGGTGGCGGCGGATCTCCGCGATGCGATCGGGGCTCGCGACCAGCCCGACGACGAAGGCCTTGTGCGGTTCCAGCAGTGCTGGTGCAATGTCGATGCGCGGCACCAGCGGCAGGTTCGTCGTCTTGTAGCCGCGCTGAGCAAGATAGATGCTGGTCGGCGTCTTCGAGGTGCGCGAAACGCCGAGGATGACGATATCGGCTTGGTTGAGGTCGTCGGGCAGCCGCCCGTCATCATGGGCCATGGTGAAGTTGAGCGCATCGATGCGCCGGAAGTAGTCGGCATCGAGAACGTGCTGACCGGCGACGATCGGCGTCTTCGGCGCACCGAGATAGCTCTCGAAGATCTTCATGATGGGCTCGAGCACGTGCAGGCAGGGCACGGCCAGATCGCGGCAGCGCTGCTCGAGCTGAGTCTGCAAGGCTTCGTTCACGACCGTGTAGAGCACGATCCCCGGCGCCGACTCGATCTCCTGGAGGACGCGCTCGAGCTGGCGCTGCGTGCGCACGAGCGGATGCACATGCTCGATAGGCCGGACCTGCGCATACTGCACGGACGCCGCCTTCGCGATCGTCGTGAGCGTTTCGCCGGTTGCATCCGAGATCAGATGCAAATGGAAGTAGCTCGGCTGGGTGTGGGCCATTTGTTGATAGAGTTCCGACTTATCCAGCGCGGCGCCGCGACGAGCGCCGGCACTCTACACCGTCCCCCGATTGACCAACAGGGCGATCAACAGGCGAGCCGATGTGGATCGCATATCGCCTCTCCTGTGCAACGGCCGCGACCGAAGGTGGCGCCGTCCAGCCCTTTTCCAGCCACCTTCCCCAGGCCATTCCTCGTATCGCTCGCAGCAACTCGCCGCGCAAACCCATGGCACGAAAGGCCGTTTCCCGGCTAGTAGTGTCGCTATCGGGGACCTACCAGATGTGCGTGCCGGATTTCCGGCGGCCGGAGGAACCTGTTGAGGCCCTTGTGGCAGCCGACCAATTCCCGCTACCCACAGCGGTAAGAAGAAGAAGAGAAACCTGAAGACTCTCTATTTAGAGATTTAGAGGCAGAGACCCGATCCGTGGAAAAGCCCTCCCCCAAAGACCGCCGGCGCTTCCTAAAGCCCTTTGCCGGCGAGGCCCTCGACCCTCCGCCGATCTGGCTCATGCGGCAGGCTGGTCGCTATCTGCCGGAGTACCGCGAGACGCGTGCCAAGGCGGGTGGATTTCTAGACCTCTGCTATTCGCCGGCACTCGCTGCCGAGGTCACGCTGCAACCGATCCGTCGCTATGGCTTCGACGCGGCCATCCTCTTTGCCGACATCCTGCTCGTTCCCGATGCTCTCGGCCAATCCGTGCGCTTTGCCGAAGGCGAGGGGCCGCTGCTCGAGCCACTCCGCAGCGCACAGGATTTCGCCCGCTTGTCACCGACGGCGACTCGACCCAAGTTCGAGTGCGTCTTCGAAACGGTTCAGCGCCTACGCCAGGATCTGCCGGACGAGACAGCGTTGATCGGTTTCTGCGGGGCACCATGGACGGTCGCGACGTACATGATCGAGGGGCGGGGCTCGAAGGATCAGGCCGCTGCGCGGCTCTTCGCCTATCGCGATCCGGCAGGCTTTCAGAAGCTCATGGACCTGCTCGTCGAGACCTCGATCGAGTACCTGTCCGGCCAGGTGGAGGCCGGCGCCGACGCGCTGCAGATTTTCGATACCTGGGCCGGCAGTCTCCCCGATGACCAGTTCGAGAAATGGGTCATCGAGCCGACCCGGCGCATGGTCGAAGCCATGCACGAGCGCCATCCCGACATCCCCGTCATCGGGTTTCCACGCGGCGCACAGGGCTCCGCCCTCTGGTACGTCGCGGAGACCAAAGTCGACGGCATTGGTTGCGACACGTCCACACCGCCCTACATGATGGGTGAGGCCTTCGACGGCGAGAATGTCGTCGTCCAGGGCAATCTCGATCCGCTCCTGCTGGTCGCTGGCGGCGATGCCCTCAAATCCCGGGTCGCCGACATTCTTGAACTCATGGTCGGCAAGCCCTTCATCTTCAATCTCGGCCACGGAATCGTGCCTGAAACCCCGCCGGAGCATGTCGCCGACCTCGTCCGCTGGGTCCGCGACGGAGTGAGGTCGTGAGCGGCGAAAGTCCGGCCACGCGGGCGGCTCTGGCTCTCGGGTTGACCGCGCTCATCCTCGCTGCGGTGATCCTGGTTCTGGGCGATGCAGCCTATATGTGGATCAAGGCTGCACACGTCGTCGCCATCATCTCGTGGATGGCGGGGATGCTCTATCTGCCCCGCCTGTTCATCTACCATTGCGACGCCAAGCCCGGCTCCGAATTCTCCGAGACTCTCAAGGTCATGGAAGCGCGGCTGCTCCAGGTCATCATCAATCCCGCGATGGTGTTTTCCTGGGTTCTGGGGCTCTGGCTCGCTTGGCACGGCAACTTTCTCTCGGCGGGCTGGTTTCACGCCAAGCTCATGTTCGTCATCCTGCTGTCAGGCTTCCACGGCTATCTTTCAGCTTCCGTCCGCCGGTTCGCCGGGGATGCGAATACGGTTCCGGTCGGCCGCTGGCGGCTCCTCAACGAGGTGCCGGCCTTGCTGATGATCCTCATTGTCGTCCTGGTAATCGTCAAACCGTTCTGAGGTCCGCCCGGCTTTCGTTCGATTTATGCCAAAGCAGTGGGCAGAAACGAAAATTTGAGCATCGCGACAGGTTGCCCCTTTGACTCGGAGGGAACCTCTGGGCTAGAGTTACGTCTATCAGATCGAGTCGCTGTGTCGGCGTGTCACCGCTGAGCCGCCAGCCGACGAGCCCGAAAATTCCAGATCGCATCGGACCCCTGGCGCGGCGCAGCCGACAATGGGTTCCCTTCCGCACATCGCGAACCGGCGCCCCCGTCCCTCGGCGGCCCCTCGCACCCTCCCTCCTAAAGAGTTTCCCATGCAAGACGTCATCAAGAAAGAAGTAAAACTCCAAGACCTCAAGGCGAAGTCCGCCACAGAGCTATTGAGCTTCGCCGAAGAGGCCGGCGTCGAGAACGCCAGCACCATGCGCAAACAGGAGCTGATGTTCGCGACACTGAAGCAGCTCGCTTCGCAGGACATCGAGATCGTCGGCACCGGCGTCGTCGAGGTTCTTCAGGACGGCTTCGGCTTCCTGCGCTCGCCGGATGCCAACTATCTCGCTGGTCCCGACGACATTTATGTCTCGCCCTCTCAGATCCGCCGCTTTGCGCTCCGCACCGGAGACACCGTCGAAGGCCAGATCCGCGGCCCCAACACGAAGGAAGGCGAGCGCTACTTCGCCCTTCTCAAGGTCAACCGGATCAATTTCGAGGATCCCGAGGCGACCAAGCACAAAGTCCATTTCGACAACCTGACGCCGCTCTATCCGACGGCGTGGCTCAAAATGGAGATCGAGGATCCGACCATCAAGGATTACTCGGCCCGCGTCATCGACATCGTGGCACCCATCGGCAAGGGCCAGCGCGCGCTCATCGTGGCGCCGCCCCGCACCGGTAAGACTGTTGTCCTCCAGAACATTGCTCGGTCGATCTCGGTCAATCATCCCGAGTGCTATCTGATCGTCCTGCTCATCGACGAGCGTCCGGAAGAAGTCACGGACATGCAGCGCTCGGTGAACGGCGAGGTTATCTCCTCGACCTTCGACGAGCCGCCCTCACGGCACGTCCAGGTGTCGGAGATGGTCATCGAGAAGGCGAAGCGCCTCGTCGAGCACAAGCGCGACGTGGTCATCCTGCTCGATTCGATCACCCGTCTCGGCCGCGCCTACAATACCGTCGTGCCCTCCTCGGGCAAGGTGCTCACGGGCGGCGTCGACTCGAATGCCCTGCAGCGCCCGAAGCGCTTCTTCGGTGCGGCCCGCAATATCGAGGAGGGCGGCTCGCTGACGATCATCTCGACCGCGCTGATCGAAACCGGCAGCCGCATGGACGAGGTCATCTTCGAAGAGTTCAAGGGTACGGGTAACTCCGAAATCATCCTGGACCGTAAGGTCTCGGACAAGCGCGTCTTCCCGGCGATCGACGTGGCCCGCTCGGGCACGCGCAAGGAAGAGCTCCTCGTGCCGCGCGACCAGCTCAAGAAGGTCTACGTGCTCCGCCGTATTCTGAACCCGATGGGCACGATGGACGCCATCGAGTTCCTCATCGACAAGCTCAAGTCGACGAAGACCAACGGCGAATTCTTCCAGAGCATGAACACCTAATCTTCGGGGAGGACGGGCAATGGCCGCGGTCCACCCCGGTACAGCGACCCTCGACGATGCCGAGGTCGAGCGTTTCGCGGCCCTCGCTGCGGAGTGGTGGGATCCGAACGGCAAGTTCCGCCCGCTGCATAAGCTCGGGCCGGCCCGGCTCGCGTTTATTCGCCAGGAGATTGTCCGACATTTCGAGCGTACGCCCGGCGGGTTCAGGCCATTCGAGGGGCTGGCGGTTCTCGATATCGGTTGTGGTGGCGGTCTCGTCAGCGAGCCGGTAGCGCGGCTCGGCGCTACGGTCACGGGCATCGATCCCGCGCTTGAAAATATCGAGGCTGCGCGCCGCCACGCCACCAGTCAGGACCTCTCGATCGACTATCGCGCGAGCCTGGTCGAGGATCTGGTTGCCGAAGGCCCGACTTTCGACTGCGTCCTCTGCCTCGAGGTCGTCGAGCATGTCCCGGACGTTGCCGCTTTCCTGGCTACCTGCGCGAAGCTCGTGCGGCCCGGCGGACTGATGATCCTCTCCACGATCAACCGGACGCTGAAGGCTTATGCCCTGGCCATCGTTGGCGCGGAGTACATTCTGCGCTGGCTGCCGGTCGGCACGCACCAGTGGGAGCGCTTCGTCACGCCCGACGAGCTGGCGCGCCACGCCGACGCTGCGGGCCTCGTCACGAGCACCAGAGAGGGCCTCGTCTATAATCCCCTGACCGATGCCTGGTCGCTCTCCGCAGACCTCGACGTCAACTACATGGCAAGCGCATCCCGGCCAGCCTAGAGCGCCTCTTGCGCCCGCTAAAGCCCGCACTTAAGACTTTGGGCAACCATCACCTACAAAACACATAAGGAATCGCCGATGCCGGGGCCCCTCTCGCACATTCGTGTTCTGGATCTCACGCGCGTCCTCGCCGGCCCTTGGTGCGCGCAGAACCTCGCCGATCTCGGCGCCGACGTGATCAAGGTGGAGCGCCCGAAAAAGGGCGATGACTCCCGCGCCTTCGGCCCGCCTTGGGTCAAGGACGAGAGCGGCAAGGAAACGACCGAGTCGGCCTACTTCATGTCGGCGAACCGCGGCAAGAAGTCGATCACGATCGATGTGTCGAAGCCTGCTGGTCAGGCGATCGTACGCGAGATCGCCAAGACGGCCGATGTCGTGCTCGAGAATTACAAGACCGGCGACCTGATGCGCTATGGCCTCGGCTACGAGGATCTGAAGAAGATCAATCCCAAGATCATCTACTGCTCGATCACAGGTTTTGGACAGACCGGTCCCTATCGCGAGAAGCCCGGCTACGACTTCATGGTCCAGGGCATGGGCGGCTTTATGAGCGTGACCGGCGAGCGCGACAACAAGCCGGGCGGCGGGCCTCAGCGCGCCGGCATCCCGATCGTCGACATCATGACCGGCATGTACTCGACGATCGCCGTTTGTGCCGCGATCGCTCATCGCGCCGAGACGGGCATCGGCCAGCATATCGATATGGCCCTGCTCGATACGCAGGTCGCGATCCTCGCCAATCAGGGCGGCAACTACCTCGCGACAGGTGAGGCTCCGGGCCGCCTCGGCAATACGCATCCGAACATCGTCCCGTATCAGTCCGTGAAGACGAAAGACGGCGCCATCATTCTCGCTTGTGGCAACGACAACCTGTTCAACAGGCTTTGCCAGGAGGCGGATGCCGTTCATCTCGCCAAGGACCCGCGTTTTGCCACCAACGGTGCCCGCGTCACGAACCGCGATGCGCTCGACGAGCTGCTCGAGCCGATCATGATGAAGCGGACGACGGCCGAATGGGTGAAGGCGTTGGAAGTGGCCGGCGTTCCCTGCGGCCCGATCAACAATCTCAAGGAAGTCTTCGAGGATCCGCAGGTGCAGGCGCGGGGCATGAAGATCGAGATGCCGCACAAGACCGCCGGCAAAGTGCCGCTCATCCGCGGTCCCATGCGTTTCTCCGCGACGCCCGTCGAGCACAAGATCGGGCCTCCCGTTCTCGGCGAGCACACGGACGACGTGCTGAAGTCACTCGGTAAGTCGGCCGAGGAGATCGCGAAGCTCAAATCCGACGGTATTGTCTGAAGCCGTTGGCCATCATCAGCAGGTGTCGACCATGAGCCCTTCTCCGCTCGCCTATCGCCCCTGCGTCGGTATCATGGCGGTGAACCGCTCCGGTCTAGTCTGGGTCGGTCGCCGCGTGATCGGTCGCGCGGGCAAGGAGAGCGGCGGTTCTTTCGAACGCTGGTGGCAGATGCCCCAGGGCGGTATCGACGAGGGTGAGGATGCCGAAGCCGCCGCACTGCGCGAGCTCTGCGAGGAGACCGGCATGTGCACGGTGTCGGTCCTCGGCCGCACGCATGACTGGCTCGCTTACGACCTTCCGAAGGAACTCCAGCCGGTGACGTGGGGTGGCAGATACCGTGGCCAGAAGCAGGTCTGGTTCGCGGTGCGCTTTCATGGCGATGAAAGCGAAATCGACATCATTCCCAAGGCCGGTCACGCGCAGGAATTCGATGACTGGCGCTGGGCGGGGGTCGACGAACTCGTCGATCTGATCGTGCCCTTCAAGCGCGACGTCTACACGCGCGCACTTGCCGAGCTCAGCGTCCACGCCCGGCCGGAATAGCGGCGTCAAGCGGCATTCGACCGGGTGGACAGCCACCATCCTTCGCCAGCGTACCAGCACGATTCGTCGGGAGGCGTGCGTCTGCGCAGGGATTTGACCTGACGCCAGGTGCCGAGCGCGAAAGCTCTGGCGAGCGCATCGCCTTCGCCGCTGTCGCGTGCGCCCTCGCAATAAATGAAAGTCGCGGGCTGCACGAAACGGGCGTCGAAGTCGCTCGCCGTCGTCCGTGTGACGAGAAGCATCCCGCCCAAGCCGACATTAGGCGTCAGCGGAAACAAGAGACGGCCGCCGGTGCGCAAGGCGTCGAGCCAGGCGTCGGGTGGTCGCGTCGCACCGGCACTGACGTAGACGATATCGCAGGCTGGAAGGCTGTCGGCGGTCGCCGACTTGGCCTCGACCGAGACATTAGGCCAAGGCGCGAGATTGGTTGCTGCCTTCGCGGCCAGATCCGGAACGATCTCGTAGGCGATTACGGTGCCGGTCGGGCCGACGAGATGCGCCAGAATTGCCGTGTAGTAGCCGGTGCCACAGCCTATGTGCACCGCAGTCTCGCCGCTCTTGATCTGCAGCACCGCGAGGCAGCGGGCATGGAGTTGTGGCTCGCCATTGTTCAGCCGGCGCTCGGGAATGAGCGCCACGACAACATCCTGATAGAGGTACGCCAGATCGTCGGAAGGCGTGTCGATATAGCCGCCGGTGAAGTCAGTTACCTTCCACGGTCCAGGCCCAACGAAGCGCTCGCGTTCGATTGTCGCGAACGCTTCGATGAGCTTTGGGTCATTTGTACCGGCTTTTCCAGCGACCAGACGGGCGTAATAAGATCTGAGATCCGCTGGAGATACCATCGCGGGACTGTCCTCCGCGTCAGCCTTTCATGCCGAGTAGGAAGCGCACCCTCGTGGACGCAGGGTCCATGTCGCGCTTGTACTTCGGGCCATCCTCGGGCTTCACGCGGAGCAGCACGAAGCACGTGCCGTTGCTCTCACGCAGCATCCGCGCGCCGGCCGCGATCTGGTCCTGGCTCTCGACGGTCATCGTCGACTTGATGCCGGCGCCGATCGCCATCTGCTCGAGATCCACGCCGAGGCTCGTGTGGCTCTTCTGATAGCCCGTCTCGCCGTAGTGGCCGTTGTCGACGCACAGAATGCGCAGGTTCGGCGGGTTCAGGATGCTCGCCGTCGCGAGCGAGCCTACGTTCATCAACAGCTCGCCGTCACCGGTCGCGACAATGACTTTCTTATCGGGACGCGCGAGCGCAAGCCCGAGGCCCATCGATACGGCAGCGCCCATCGCGCCGGCCATGCCGTAGTAGTTGGAGCCGTCCTTAGTGATCGAGGCAAGATCCTTGGCGGTGCCCGCCAGCCCGCCGATGAAGAGGAAGTCCTTCTGCTCGCCGATGAGCTGGGGGACCGCCACGCTGCGGTCCAGGTCGAACTTCGGCGCCGATTTTGCTTCTGATGCTTTGGCCATGATCCGTCCCCTCAGAACTTCTTGGCGCCGATGAGCTTCTGTGTGAGCAGAACCGCGACCGCTTCCCCGGATTGGAAGGCCATCGTGCAGGCCGCGTCGATGGCCCGCTCGACCTCGTCCTTGTGGGTGATCTCGACGGTGACGAAGCCCATGGTGTCGAGGATCGGCCGGACGGCCTTGCCCATGCCCATCTGCCAGGGATTGCCCTCGCCGTAGTCGCCGCGCATCGAAAGGACGGTTAGGAAGGGGAACTTGCCGCCCGTGATCATGGAGAAGAAGTTGATGCAGTTGCCGAGGCCGCTGCTCTGCATCAGCAGTGCCGACTTCGCGCCGCCGAGGTGGGCGCCGGCGGCCAGCGCCACACCCTCCTCTTCGGTCGTCAGTGCGACAGATTGAACGTCGGGATCAGCCAGCGAGAGGTCGATGGCCATGCGGTGGCCCGCGTCCGGCACATAGCTGAATATGGTGACGCCGTTCTTCTTGAGCGTGTCGTAGACCACCTTCTGCCAGCGATCTTCTGTCGTGGCTTCCATCGTTCGTCTCCTCCCGGGGAAATTTCTGACCTGCTTGGGCGAACGGCGTCCGCTGCGAGCCAGCATATGTCCGGACGATGGTAGTGGCCGAAAAGCAAGCTCGCAAGCGTTCGCGCGGCTCGCGCGGAGGCAATGCAGGGTCTATCTGCGGTGCGCGCATGACTCGCGGCTCGATGGCCGAACTGTCGCAGGCGTGCGCGAGGTGGGCGTTCGGACTCACGCGGTGGATGAACTCAGGGGCCTCAACTGGCTGAGATTGAGGATTTATCGCAACACTGAGACCGGAACATCAAATGTATTCACCGATGTTTTGAATTTCCCTGTCAACATTCGGTTTGAAAAACAGCAAAGCTTTTTTTGCGCACGGGTGATTCGTGCGTGGAACTCGACAGACTTATTTTGGGAGACACTGACGATGGCGAAAGCTGCTGCGAAGAAGGCTCCGGCCAAGAAGGCTGTGAAGAAGCCGGCTAAGAAGGCCGCCAAGAAGAAGTGAAGTACTTGCGGGGCTCCATTACGGCAGCTCCGTTCGAAAGATTTCGCTGTTCGAGTTCTAGAGGCCGGAGGTAGCAGACAACTGCCCTCCGGTCCTTGCTTTTTTGAGAGCCCTCGGGCTGCCGGCTATTTCATCGCTACGAGCATGACGCCCGGCACGACCAGAGCGATGGTCGCTACCATCCGCCACGAGAAGCGCTCGCGCCGGAAGACGAACAATCCCAGAAGCATTGTGAAGACGGGCGTCGCCGAAACGACAGGAACGACGGTCACGAGATCGCCGATCTGCAGGGCCTGGTTTAGAAATTGAAGTGAAACCGCAGCCGTCAGACCAGAAACGACGAACCAGCAGTAGGACGTCCTCGTACCACTAAGAGAACGCCCCTCGATTCGGAATGCGGCCGTCGCGATAGCGAGGGACACCGTATTCGACACGAGCACGGCGAAGGACGCGCTCGGCACGTCCTCGAGTCCGAGCTTGGTCACGGCGTGCCCGCCCGCGCGCACGAAGGCGGCGCCGACCGGCAGGGCGATGGCCCAGAGCGGCCAATCCCTGGCGAACCCTTGCCGGCGGTAGCTCGCAACCACGCCCCCGGCGATAACGGCGGCTATGCCAATGCCGGTTTTGAGATCCAGCGTTTCGCCAAGCAGAAGGATGGCGAACAGAGCTCCGAATATGGGCGCCGACGCCGTCAGCGCGCTGGTCAGGGTCGGCCCCAAGACATGAATGCTTTGGATGGCCAGTACTGACGAAAGTGACGGCCGGATTATGCCGACGAGCGCGAAGAGCACCGTCCCCCACGTCAGCCAATACCCGCTTTCCAAATAGAACGGCGCCAACAGCCAGTAGAAGACGGCGCCGGTGCCGATGTTGATCAGCGATCCGATGCGCGAGTCGGAGCCTTGGAGACCGAGGCTCTGGAAGTGGTTCGTCAGCGCAAAAAGAAAAGCCGAGGCGAGCGCGAACAGGACGGCCGCATGAGGAAATGTGCTCATCGCGTCAACGCACCGCCGCCCGGCGCAAGCGATCGTTGATGGCCTCGCCGAGACCCGCTTCCGGAATCGGCATGACGGCAATTGTGGCCGCGCCCGCGGCATCCAGCCGACGCAGGGCGGCGAACAGATTCGCAGCCGCTTCGATCAGGTCTCCCGTAAGGCTCAAGTTGATCGAGGGGCCATCGTGGTCTGCGGCTACCGGGCCGAACGCGAGGAGCGCTTCGCTGGGGCGGGCGCTGGAGGCGTTCAAACGGACAGGCGTCCGCGGCGCGTAGTGGCTCGCGAGCTGTCCGGGCGAGGATGGCCGTTCGGCATCGCCGTAGTGAACCGCCAGGCGGGTGCCCAGCACGGCTTCAATATCCTCCCGCGTCACGCCGCCCGCGCGTAGAAGTGCCGGCTGGCTTCCGGAAACATCGACCACCGTCGACTCGACGCCGATCGGGCTCGGCCCGTCATCCAGAATGATCGCGACCTTCGCTCCCAAATCGGCCTCGACGTGCGCGGCCGTCGTCGGGCTCACATGGCCTGAGCGGTTGGCCGAGGGTGCCGCGATCGGCCGTGCTGCTGCTCGGATAAATGTGCGGGCGATCGGATGTGATGGCACACGCAGCGCCACTGTATCGAGGCCGGCTGTGACAAGGTCCGCGATGGCGCAGTCTGGCTGCTTGTTCAGCACCAGCGTCAACGCGCCCGGCCAGAAGGCCGCCGCGAGCGCCTGCGCTTCAGGACCCAGCACGGCGAAGCGCGATGCATCCTCAGCGTCCGCGACATGGGCGATCAGCGGATTGAATTGTGGGCGGCCCTTGGCCTCGTAGATGGCCGCAACGGCCCGCGCGTTGGTCGCATCGGCGCCGAGCCCGTAGACCGTCTCGGTTGGGAAGGCTACGAGCCTGCCTTCTCTGAGCGCCGCGGCGGCGTCAGCGATCGCGTCTGCGGTGGCGGGGCGGATCGGCATGGAGCTTTCGGGACTAACTGAGAGAACTTCTGCGCGCGGGCTTCTCGACGCAGGGTCTTATGCCTATTGTGCGGGCAAATAGCCAACGTCCCAGCACTGAGGACTGTTCGACATGACCTACCGCGCTCCAGTAGACGACATCGTCTTCGCGCTCAAGACCGCCGCCGGTCTCGATGAGCTCGTGGCAAACGGCACGGTCGAGGTCGACGAGGACACCGTGCGCGCGGTCATCGATGAGGCCGGCCGTTTTGCCAGCGAGGTTCTCGATCCGCTGAATGTGCCCGGCGACCGCACCGGCTCGCGCCTGGTGGATGGCACGGTCGTGACGCCGCCGGGCTGGAAGGAAGCCTACACGGCATTTTCCGAGGGTGGCTGGTCGGCCTTGCCTTGCCCTCCGGAGTTCGGAGGCCAGGGCCTGCCCGAGATGGTCTCCATGGCGGCCTGCGAGATCTGGAATTCGGCCAACCTCTCCTTCGGCCTTTGCCCGCTGCTCACTCAGGGCGCCATCGACGCGCTCTGGCTGCACGGCTCGGAGGAGCTGAAGAAGACCTACCTGCCGAAGATGATCTCCGGCGAATGGACCGGCACGATGAATCTCACCGAGCCCCATGTCGGCTCGGATCTCGGCCATCTGACCACCAAGGCCGTCAAGCAACCGGACGGCACGTACCGCATCTTCGGCACGAAGATCTTCATCACCTACGGCGATCACGAGCTGACCGAGAACATTATCCACATGGTGCTTGCGCGTCTGCCGGATGCGCCGGCCGGCACGCGCGGTATCTCGCTGTTCCTCGTGCCGAAGTATCTTGTGAAGGCGGACGGCTCGCGCGGTGCGCGAAATGACCTCATCGCAGCGAGCCTCGAGCACAAGCTCGGCATTCACGCGAGTCCGACGGCCGTGATGAAGTACGGCGAGAAGGGCGAAGGTGCCGTCGGCTATCTTGTCGGTGAGGAGAACCGCGGCCTCAACACCATGTTCATCATGATGAACGCGGCGCGCCTTGCGGTCGGCGTGCAGGGTGTCGCGATTGCCGAGCGCGCGACGCAGCGAGCCACCGACTACGCCAATGAGCGCAAGCAGGGCCGTGCGCCCGGTGCGCCGGCGAGCGAGATGAGCCCGATCATCGTCCATCCCGACGTCCGCCGGAACCTGCTCACCATGAAGGCGCTGACGCAGGCGGCGCGCGCTATCTGTCTCGTGACCGCCCGCGAGCTCGACGTATCGCATGCAGCAAAGGATGCCGAGACACGCGCTAAAGCCGCTGCACGCGCCGCGCTGCTGACGCCGATTGCGAAGGCCTTCTCGACGGACATCGGCATGGAGGTCGCTTCGATCGGTGTACAGATCCACGGTGGCATGGGCTTCATCGAAGAGACCGGAGCTGCGCAGCACTATCGTGATGCCCGCATCCTGCCGATCTACGAAGGCACGAACGGTATCCAGGCCATCGACCTTCTGATGCGCAAGTTGCCGCTCGAGGGTGGCAAAGTCGCGGAGGCTTACATCGCCGAGCTCGCACAGACAGTCGCCGAGGTGAAAGCGTCCAATCGGCCCGAGTTCGGCCGCATGGGCGAGCGTCTCGGGGCGGCGGTCGAGGCGCTGGCCGTAGCCTCGAAATGGCTCGGCGGTGCGCTGCAGAAGAACCCCGAGGCTGCATTGGCCGGCGCGCAGCCCTATCTCCGGCTGTTCGGCCTCGCCGCGGGTGGCGTCTATCTGGCGCGGGGCGCGTTAAGCATCGTCCGCGAAGGGACGAGCGATGGCGCCGGCCGAATCGCGCTCGCGCGCTTCTTTGCGGAAAATCTCGCGACGGCGGCGCCTGGCCTATCCGATACGGTTACGACGGGCGCGGATACAGTCCTGAGCGCGGCGGTATAACGCCGCTACACAAGACGGCCGCGTGCGGCCACTGGCAGCACGTCCACGATCTCGCCACCGCGCACGGCAATGAGCTGGTCGACCATGTTCACGACCACGCAGACGTGGTTCGGGATGATGCGGACGACCTCGCCGACATCGGGCCGCTCGTTGGTGCGCGAGAGATCGAGGAAGCCGTGCTCCTCGGCAAAGGCGCCGATCCGCGCCTGCGGATATTCCAGAATGTGCCCGAAGCCATCGAGACCGCCGCCCGGATCGGCCGTCAGCGTCTTGGAGCCGGAATCGAGGATGCCGCGCTCCGGGCCAGCCCGGCTCACGACCGTCGCATAGACGTGGAGGGCACAATCATCCTCGGTGGCTCTTCCGCACGCGACCATCATGCGGTCGTTGAATATGTAAGTGCCGGCGCGGTGCTCGGTAGCGCCGGTGAGCTTCCCGATGTTGGGCAGATTCGGCGTACCACCTGTCGAGATGATACCCGGCTCGAGGCCTAGTGATCTGATCCCGGCGACGGTCTCGTCGTGAAAACGCTGAGCGGCATCCCACCCGGACTCCGTCGGATAGAACAGAAGCCCGCGGAATTCGAGGCCCTCGGTATCACGCACGACGCGGGCGAGATCGATCGCCTCCCTCGGCGTCTCGACGCCGGCACGTTTGCGGCCCGTATCGCACTCGATCATGACGCCGATGGGCGCACCCGCAGCCGCCGCGGCCTCGGCATAAGCGGCGAGCGTCACCGGATTGTCCGCGCATATAGTGAGATCGCAGCGCTTCCTGAGCGCGGCCAGCCGGCCCGAGCGCGCGGCACCAATAAGATTGTAGCTGACGAGGACGTTCTCGATCCCGGCGTTGGCCATGATTTCGGCTTCCCCGAGCTTCTGGCAGGTAATGCCCTGGGCGCCGGCCGCGATCTGCATTTTGGCGAGTACCGGGCTCTTGTGCGTCTTGATGTGCGGGCGGTTGGCGACACCGGCGGCTTCGCAAAGCCCCTGCACGCGCTCAATGTTCTTTTCCACCCGATCGAGGTCGATGACGACGGCAGGCGTGCCGAACTCGCGCGAGATCTGCTCTTTGAGAAGATCGAGGCTCATGGGTCCAGATCCTGCTTCAACGAATGGCTTCGCCGGGCGCATAGGTGGCAAGAGCGAGCGCGTGAACACGGCCCTTGAGTTCATCGGCCAGCGCGTCATTCACCATGCGGTGGCGCGCGACGCGGGTCTTGCCGTCGAAAGCCGACGACACGATCAGCACGCGGTAATGGCTCTCGCCTGTGCCGGGTGAGCTGCGATGTCCCGCATGTAGATGTGACTCGTTGATGACATCGAGCCGGGTCGGCTCGAACGCGATCATGAGTTTCTCGCGAATTCTCTGGTCGGCGGACATTCTTTTGGCTGCTGCCCCTCAACGCCTCTAGATCGAGCCTCTCGCCAGAATGCATCAAGCCCTGCATGTCCTGCGAGAACAAATGTTAAGCTGAGATCAAATATAATGAACACGGATAAAATGCGAGGCCTTAGGTCGGGAATGCCGTTGCAAGACAATGCCTGGCGCGCTGTAGTAAGTGTCGCGAGAGCGTTCCGACACTGGTGACCCCTCCTGAACCCCCTGACATGACCCTTCTGAAACCCCTGCTGCTCAATCTCGGCCAGCACGACACCGTGTCTGACGAAGAAGCAGCGCTTTTGGCATCGGTCATCACCAAAGAAGCGACTTTCGCGCCCGGCGAGGACATTGTCGCCGTCGGTTCACGGCCGGCTTATAGCAGCCTGCTGGTCGACGGGTTCGCGGCTCGCTACAAAATGCTCTCCGATGGCGGCCGGCAGATCACCGCGCTTCACGTGGCTGGCGATTTCGTCGATCTCCATGCCTTTCTATTGAAGACCATGGACCATGGCATCGTGGCGCTCTCTCCGTGCCATATGGCCTTTGCCGAGCACGGCGACCTCAAGACGATCAGCGAGCAGGCGCCGCATCTGACACGGCTCCTGTGGCTCGATACGCTCGTGGACGGCGCCATTCACCGCGAATGGATTGTCGCCATGGGACGCCGCTCACGGAAATCGCAGCTCGCACATCTGGTCTGCGAACTCTACGTGCGTCTGCGCGGCGTACAGCGCACGGTCGACTGGAGTTTCCACTTTCCGCTTTCGCAAGCCGAAATGGCCGATGTGCTGGGTTTATCAGTCGTTCACATGAACCGCGTAATCCAGAGCCTTCGGCGCGAGGGCTTGATAAGTTGGACGCACCACACGATTTCAATACTCGACTGGGTACGCCTTCAGGAGGTCGCGGAATTCGATCCGACGTACCTCAGCATGATGCGGGAGCCGCGTTAGGCGGCAACACCCGCCTCTTCGGTGGCATAGCAGCAACTCATTCCTGTGGTGTCCGGGTGACCGCTTGTGCGCCGCGGTCGCGCTGGATCATAATGCTGGCGAGATGAAGCTCGACTCAAAATACTTCGACCAGATCAGGGTCAAATCTTCCGCGCCGCGCGAGGCCGAGGAGCACACGCACGTGTGCCAGTGGAAGGGCTGCACGGCTGCGGGAGAGCACAAGGCGCCCAAGGGTCGTGGCCGCGAGAACGACTACTACCATTTCTGCCTGGATCACGTGCGGCAGTTCAATGCCTCGTACAACTACTTCGCGGGCATGAGCGACGCCGAGGTGGAGGACTTCCGCAAGGGGGCGATCACCGGGCACCGTCCGACGTGGAAGCTTGGCGCCGATAAGGGGGGTACGGACAACCTCTCTAACGCCAATGCCAGCGACGTGAGAGCCCGCCGGTACGCACAGTTTGCGCGCCACGGCACGCAAGATCCCCATCATGTATTGGATGACAGCGATGCGGGAACGCATGGCAACGGCCGCCAAGCCCCCCGCCGATCGCTGAAGCCGCTCGAGCGGAAGGCCTTCGAGACCCTTGATTTAGCGGAAACCGCGCAGGGGCCGGAAATAAAAGGACGGTTCAAGGAGCTGGTAAAGCGGCACCATCCAGACGCCAATGGGGGTGACCGCGGCGCCGAAGACAAGTTGCGCGAGATCATACAAGCCTATAATTACCTGAAACAGGCGGGTCTCGTTTGACCGGCTCATCAGCCAAACTCGATCGTCCCCCAGACATCAGCGATCCGTCACGGGACAGCACGTGGGGGCGATTCCATGGACCTGCGGAACAGCGAAACTATGCGCGCTTCAGCTAACGCCGGCATCCCCGGCCTCCCGGACAAGACCGTCTCGGTGCGCGAGACGTTCAGCATCGACTCCGACATGGAAGTGCCGGCTTACACGAAAGCTGACTCGCACGTCCCGGACCTCGATCCCGACTATCTATTCAACCGTGAGGTCACGCTCGCCATCCTCGCCGGCTTCAAGCACAACCGCCGCGTGATGATCCAGGGCTACCACGGCACCGGCAAGTCGACCCACATCGAGCAGGTCGCCGCCCGCCTCAATTGGCCGTGCGTGCGCGTCAACCTCGACAGCCACGTCTCGCGTATCGATCTCGTCGGCAAGGACGCGATCGTCCTCAAGGACGGCAAGCAGGTCACGGAGTTCCGCGAGGGCATCCTGCCGTGGGCGCTGCAGAACAACGTCGCGCTCGTGTTCGACGAGTACGATGCCGGCCGCCCGGACGTCATGTTCGTCATCCAGCGTGTGCTTGAGGTTTCCGGCAAGCTGACGCTGCTCGACCAGTCGAAGGTCATCCGGCCGCATCCGGCTTTCCGTCTGTTCTCGACGACCAACACGATCGGTCTCGGCGACACATCGGGCCTCTATCACGGCACGCAGCAGATCAACCAGGGCCAGATGGACCGCTGGTCGATCGTCGCGACGCTCAACTATCTGCCGCACGACGACGAGGTCGGCATCGTCCTCTCGAAGGCCAAGGCCTTTCAGAAGAGCGACGCGAAGAAGAAGGTCGTCAACAACATGGTGCGGGTGGCCGATCTCACGCGCCAGGCCTTCATCAACGGCGATCTCTCGACGGTCATGAGCCCGCGTACCGTGTTGACGTGGGCCGAGAACGCCGAGATCTTCGGCAACATCGGTTTCGCGTTCCGCATGACGTTCCTCAACAAGTGCGACGAGCTGGAGCGGCCTCTGGTCGCGGAGTTCTTCCAGCGGTGCTTCGGCGAGGAGCTTCCTGAGAGCGCGGCGAACGTCGCGCTGAGCTGACACTTCGCGGTCAAGCCAAGGTCGATCGGGATATAAGCGGCGTGGCGCCTCCTCCGAAGAAGAAAGAAGCCCCGACCGAGCCGTTCAAGCGCGTGCTCGGTCTTTGCGCGCGCGCCATTGCCGGCGACGACGAGATGCAGGTCACCTACGCGCCGGGCAAGCCCGAGCTCGATGGCAAGGCCATGCAGCTCCCCGAGCCGTCACGCGCACCCTCGAAGAAGGAAATCGCGGTCATCCGCGGCTGGGCCGACAGCCTTGCGCTGACAGCCGCCATGCACGACGAAAAGTTGCACAAGCGCCTCGTTCCCGGAGCGGGTCCCGCCCGCTCGGTGTTCGAGGCTGTCGAACGCGCCCGCGTCGAGGCCATCGGCTGCAACCGTATGCAGGGCATGGCAACGAACCTCACCGCCAAGGTCGAGGACCAGTACGCGCACGGCCGCTTTGCTCACGTGACCGAGCGTGCCGAGGCCCCGATTGAAGAAGCTCTCTCCCTTATCGTGCGCGAGCGTCTGACAGGACTGAAGCCGCCTGCATCGGCGCAGGCGCTCGTCGATGTCTGGCGGCCCTGGGTTGAAGAGCGCGCTGCCACGACGCTCGAGCGCATGGGTGATGCTGCAGGCAGCCAGGCCAAGTTCGGCCGACTGATGCGCGACATGCTGCGCGATCTCGAACTCTCCGAGGAGCTTTCCGACGGCGAGAAGGAAGAGGGCGAGAGCGACGACGAGCAGCAGCCCGACGGCGGCGATTCCGAGACGCAGGACAGCGAGGACAGCGCCGAGTCGGACGAACAGGCCAACGACGAGCAGCAGGCCGAGGGCGAGGAAGGCGAGACGACCGAGGCTTCCGACGCTGGCGAGACCGAGGACTTCGACCTCGACGCGGAAGGCGACGAGAGTGCGGAGACCAACGAGCCCTGGCGCCCGAACACCAACGTTCTCGATGACCCCGAGCGCTTCGGCTACAAGGTCTTCAACAAGACCTTCGACGAGGAGATCGAGGCCGCCGACCTTTCGACGCCCGACGAGCTCGAGCGCCTGCGCGCGTTCCTCGACAAGGAGCTGCGGAATCTTTCCGGCGCGGTCTCGCGTCTCGCGAACCGTCTGCAGCGCAAGCTGCTCGCGCAGCAGAACCGCGCCTGGGACTTCGACCTCGAGGAAGGTGTACTCGATACCGCACGTCTCACCCGTGTCGTCACCGATCCGATGCACGCGCTCTCCTTCAAGCATGAGCGCGACACTGATTTCCGCGACACGGTCGTAACGCTTCTGATCGACAACTCCGGTTCCATGCGCGGACGGCCGATCATGGTCGCGGCCTGCTGCGCGGACATTCTCGCGCGCACGCTCGAGCGGTGCGGCGTGAAGGTCGAGATCCTCGGCTTCACGACACGGGCTTGGAAGGGCGGACAATCGCGCGAAGCGTGGCTCGCGGCCGGTAAGCCAGCCGCGCCGGGTCGCCTCAACGATCTGCGTCATATCGTCTACAAGCGCGCCGACGCGCCGTGGCGTCGCTCCAAGCAGTCGCTCGCGCTCATGATGCGCGAGGGCTTGCTCAAGGAGAACATCGACGGCGAAGCGCTGGCCTGGGCCCACAACCGACTGCTTGGCCGGTCCGAGCACCGCCGCATTCTGATGATGATCTCGGATGGCGCGCCGGTCGATGATTCGACGCTGTCAGTGAACACGGGCTGCTATCTCGAAAGGCACCTGCGTCAGGTGATCGAGGAGATCGAGACCAAGTCGCCGATCGAGCTGATCGCGATCGGCATCGGCCACGATGTGACGAGATACTATCGCCGGGCGGTGACGATCACCGATCCGACCGAGCTCGCCGGTGCGATGACGGACAAGCTCGTCGAGCTGTTCGAGGAGACGACCGGACCGGCTCGAGGCAGTGGGCGCGCTACGGCGGGCGCGCGGCGATAGACTTCCTTGCTGCTGCGGTGTGTATCATGCGTCGGCATTCCGAATGCCGGCGCTTTTTGTCTCCAAGCTGTGCGGCTTTTGTTGGCGGGATCGATTCATGAGGCCAGAGATGTTCCGTTGGCATGCTTCCAGCGCCTTACGTCTTGTATTTGCGGTTCTCGCAGTCGGCGTACTAGTCGGTTCGGCGACATCCGTCGCGGCTCAGCAGAAGAGCCCTGCAGCGAGCGAGAAGACCTCGGCCGTTGAGGTCTCTGCACGCCGAATCGAGAGCTATCAGCGCGGAATTTCAGGGTCGAACCAGTTCGGTCGCCTGCAGTTTCGCGGTGGCCTCGTCATGACCTCGACCGATGAACGCTTCGGCGGTCTCTCCGGCCTCATCATCGCGCCAGACGGACGGCGCTTTCTGGCCGTCACGGACCAGGGAAACTGGCTTTCGGCCGAAATCGCCTATTCGGGCAAGGCGCCGAGCAGCGTCGAGAAGGCGCGCATGGGGCCGATCCTCGGACTCAATGGCCGCCCGCTCAGGCGCAAGCGCGATGCCGACGCGGAAGAGATCGCGCTGCTCTCCGGCACGCTCGCGAATGGAATCGCACTCGTCGCTTTCGAGCGCAATCATCGCCTCGTGCGTCACCCGATCATCGACGGTGCGCTCGGCCGTCCGACGGCGCTTGTCGCGCTACCGCCGGATGCCCGGCGCATGAAGAGCAATAGCGGTCTCGAAGCGGTGACGATCCTGCGCGGCGGACCGAACCAGGGCGCCATCCTCGCTCTTGCGGAGGAGCTACTCGACGCCAACGACAATCACACCGGCTGGTTGCTCGGCAAGGGTGCGCCACAGCGGCTGGCCCTCAAGGATTTCGGCGGATTTGCACTGACAGGTGTGGCGGCGCTGGAAGACGGTTCAGTCCTGATCCTCGAGCGGCGCTTCCGGATGTCCGAGGGGGTCAAGATGCGCCTCCGTCTCGTTAAGGCGGACGAGCTCAAGCCCGGCCGCGTCATCGAGGGCGAGACGCTCATCAGTTCGGATATGGGCTACGAGATCGACAACATGGAGGCCATTGCCGTCCATAAGTCGTCCACTGGCGAGACCGTCATCACGCTTCTGTCGGATGACAACTTCAACAAATTCCTGCAGCGCAACCTGCTGCTGCAGTTCACGCTGCTGCCGCCCGGCGCCAAGTCTACTTCGCGATAGTCGCGCCGCTCAGGCCACGTCGATGCCGTACTCTGCGGCCGACGACTCGAGCCACGACCAGAAGCTCGCGGCCGTACTGCGCGCCGAGATGATCTCGAAGGTCGGAGCCTCATCGATCGGCGCGATTTGCAGGCCGATGTGGGCCGCGCTTGTCTGCGCGGCATCGCCGACCTTGAACACGCCAGCATCGAGATCGATCGCAACGCCCTTCGCGAGCGCATCGCGTGCACGAGGGCCGGTGACCTCGATGATAAGACGGCCATCGCCCTGATCCGTGACTGCAGCAAGTCCCGCGAGTTCGGTACGCAACTCATCAAGTGACGTACCGGGACCACGGCTGATGGCGAGCCACTGCCCGGGCGCGGTGCCCGTGATGGAGACGGCACCAGCTCCCGCGCGCTTTGCCGCGTCGACGACCGGACTTCCCACATGGCGCGAGAGGATGGCGGCCACCTCGGCGGCTCGGCCACGCCGCGCGATGATGCCTATGGCCGCGAAGTCCGTGATCTCGCGGATACGCACGCCAGGAACGCCCTTCGAAACTCCAAGCGCTCCGGATTTTGCTAAGCCCGCGAGTGCCGATCGGCTCGCAATCTTTCGATCAGCCATGGAGCCGCTCTCCTTTGGGATCATAGAACACCGGATCGCAGACCTCGGCCTCGATATCGCTGCCGCGCAGCAGATCGACGAGGCGCACACGCGTGCCGTGCTTCGAGGCACCACCCGAAATCAGTCCGAGGCCGATCCAGCGCTCGAGCGACGGCGAGAACGCGACGGATGTCACATAGCCGAGATCGTTGGCGGTCGTTGTTGCCGCGCCGATCGGGATCAAATGCGCTCCAGCGCGGATCCGTGTGGTCCAGTCGACGGGCTTCAGTCCGACGAGCCCCCAACGATCGGGCGCGGCGAGTGCGGGGCGCTCCGCGAGGACGCGGCCGATGTAGTCCTTCTTTTTCGACATCATCTTGCCGAGGCCGAGATCGCGCGCCGTCGTCTGGCCGTTGATCTCGCTGCCGGCGACATGCCCCTTCTCGATGCGCATGATGCCCATGGCTTCAAGGCCGTAAGGTTGAATGCCGAGATCCGTGCCGGCTTCCATGATCGCCGCAGCGACAGCGTTGCCGACACCAGCCGGCACGGCCAGCTCATAGGCGAGCTCGCCCGAATAGGAGATGCGGAAGAGGCGCGCCCGCGTGCCGCCGAGGATCGTGATCTCGCGCGCCGTCAAATACGGAAAGGCCGCATCGGAGATGTCGTGTTGGCGATCGACGATGCGCGCAAGTGTCTCGCGCGATTTCGGACCGGCAATGGCCATTTGCGCCCACTGCTCGGAAATGCTCGTCATCTGCACGTCGAGACCGGGCCAGAGACCTTGATGGCAGAACTCCAGATGCCTCATGATGCCGACGGCATTGGCCGTCGTCGTGGTCATGACGAAATGATCGGTCGCGAGTCGCGAGGTCGTACCGTCGTCCATGACGAAGCCGTCCTCGCGCAGCATCACGCCGTATCGGGCTTTGCCGACGGCCAGCGTCGAGAACGTATTGCAGTAAACGCGATCCAGCAGTGTCCCCGCATCGGGGCCTTGGATATCGATCTTGCCGAGTGTGGAGACATCCGTCAGGCCGACAGCCGAGCGCACGGCGCGCACCTCGCGCGACGCGCTTTCGAGCCAATCCTTTTCGCCAGGCCGCGGGAACCAGGAGGCGCGCAGCCATGCGCCGGATTCGATGAAGACGGCGCCGTGCGTCTTGGCCCACTCGTGCAGCGGCGACAGCCGCGTCGCGCGGAAATCCTTACCGCGGTGGTGGCCGGCAAGCGCACCTATTGAGACGGGCGTGAAGGGCGGACGGTTCAGCGTCGTGCCAACGGTTGCGATCGGCTGTGCGAGCTCGGACGCTAGGATCGCCAGACCATTGACGTTCGATGTCTTGCCTTGGTCGGTTGCCATGCCGAGCGTCGTGTAGCGCTTCAGCAGCTCGACGGAACGATAGCCCTCGCGGCTCGCGAGCCCGACATCCTTCGCCGTCACGTCATTCTGGAAATCGACAAAGGCGGGACCGCGCCCGCCAGAGACATGCCATAGTGCGCGCACGGTTGCGGGCTCGTCATCGGCTTTGGGAAGCGGGGCGTCCGATGCCGAGCGTCCAAAATCGCGCGCAGCGCTTGCGCCGGCATCGCGACCGCCTGCCAGCGACCTGGCGAGCGCCATTGCGCCGTTTGCGGCACCAACCACGCTCATGCCGGACGGCAGGGTGCCTGGCACGAAGGCGGGGAGCGATTCATTCCACACCGGCCTGCCGCCGAGGTGGCTCGTCAGGTGCGTGATCGGTGACCATCCGCCGGACATGGCGAGCGCGTCGCATAGGATGCTGCTGATGCGTCCGGAAGCATCGCGCACCTCGATGGCTTGCAATCCGCGCGAACCGACGGCGCGGATGACCTCGGCGCCGCGGAATATGCGAACGTCGCGCTTTCCCAACTCGCCGCCAAGTGCCGGCGATGCTTCCGCGCGACTGTCGATCACGGCCTCGATGCTGATGCCGGCTGCCGCTGCATCGATTGCCGCCTGCCAGCCGTCGTCGCAGCATGTGAACACTGCGAGCCGCTGACCCGGCGTCACGGCAAAGCGGTTGATGTAGCTGCGCACGGCGCCTGCGAGCATGACGCCCGGACGATCGTTGTTGGCGAAGACGAGCGGTCGTTCGAGGGCACCTGCTGCAAGGATCGAGCGACGCGCATAGATGCGCCACATGCGCTGGCGCGGCTGAAATGGTGGCGGCACTGCTACGTGATCATTCACGCGCTCGAGTGCGGCGTAGGTGCTGCCATCATAGACGCCGAAAACTGTCGTGCGCCGCATGAGCCGCACGTTCGGCATCGACGACAGCTCCGCTGCTACTGTCGCAGCCCAGATGCTGCCCGCGGCGCCGTCGATCTCTTGTCGTTCGGCATTGAGCCGTCCGCCGGGCAGGAAATCCTCATCCGCCAGGATCACGCGCGCGCCGCTCCGTGCGGCCGTGAGCGCGGCCATGAGTCCCGCCGGTCCGCCGCCGATCACCAGCACATCGCAATGCGCGTGCGACTTCTCGTAGTGGTCGGGGTCCTCGGCGCCGGCACTGCGTCCGAGACCTGCGGCGCGGCGGATGAGTGGCTCGTAGACCTTCTCCCAAAACGCGGCCGGCCACATGAAGGTCTTGTAGTAGAAGCCCGCTGAGAGAAAACCGCCGACAAGGCCGTTCAACGCCAGGATGTCGAAGCCGAGGCTTGGCCAGCGATTCTGGCTTTGCGCTTGGAGGCCATCGAACAGCTCGACGCTTGTCGCGCGCGTGTTGGGCTCGCGCCGCGCGCCGGCTCTCATCTCGACGAGGGCATTGGGCTCTTCGCTGCCGGCTGAGAGAATGCCGCGCGGGCGATGATACTTGAAGGACCGGCCGACGAGGCTGACGCCGTTGGCAATCAGCGCCGAGGCCAGTGTATCGCCGGCGAAGCCGGACATGCTGCGGCCGTCGAAGCTGAATTTTATCGGCCGCGCGCGATCGATCCGACCGCCGGTCGGCAGGCGCCCTGCACTGCTCATGCGGCTTCTCCCTCACCGCGCTTGCTCGCGTAGGTCACGTCCGAAATCTCGTGCGTGCGCGTGTCGCGCGTCACGACGAGCCAGCGCCGGCATCCATTGCTGTGGTACCAAAGCTCGCGATGCAGGCCGGCGAGATTGGTCCGCTGATAGACGTATTCGTGAAACGCCTCGGCATTCTCGCCACTCGGACGAGCCGTCAGTGCATCGGCATCTCCGAGCACATAGAACTCGTCATTGGATCGCTCGCCACAGTACGGGCATCGGATGCGCATGAGAGATAACCTTAGTGCAGATTGGGCTGGGCGCCGGCGCCCTTCTCGTCGATGAGGCGACCGCTCGCGAAGCGGTCGAGGCGGAAGCCGGCGTTCAATGCGTGTGGTGCGTCGCGCGCGATCGTGTGGGCGAAGCACCAGCCCGATGCGGGCGTCGCCTTGAAGCCGCCGTAGCACCAGCCGCAGTTGAGATAGAGGCCATCGATCGGCGACTTGTCGATGATTGGCGAGCCATCCATCGACATGTCCATGATGCCGCCCCAGTGGCGCAGCGTCCTGAGGCGGCCGATGGCCGGCCAGAGCGCCATCCCGGCCTCATGCACATCCTCGATGATGTAGAGATTGCCGCGCTGCGCATAGGAATTGTAGCCGTCGATGTCGCCGCCGAAGACGAGGCCGCCCTTGTCCGACTGGCTGATGTAGAAGTGGCCGGCGCCGAAGGTGATAACCTGATCGATGACCGGCTTGATGCCTTCGCTGACGAAGGCTTGCAGGACGTGACTCTCGATCGGCAGCCTGAGGCCGGCCATGGCCGCGACGCGCGAGGAGTTGCCCGCGCACGCGAGCCCGATCTTGCCGGCGCGAATGAAGCCGCGCGTCGTCTCGACGCCGACCGCGCGCCCGGCTTCGATGCGAATGCCGGTCACCTCGGTGTTCTGCAGAATGTCGACGCCGCGGCTGTCGGCGCCGCGTGCATAGCCCCACGCTACCGCATCGTGCCGCGCGGTGCCGCCGCGCCGCTGGAGCAGGCCGCCGTGTATTGGAAAGCGTGCGTTCTCGAAGTCGAGGAAGGGCGCCATCGCGCGTACGCCGTCGGCGTCGATCAGCTCGGCATCGACGCCGGCGAGCCGCATGGCATTGCCGCGCCGAACATAGGCATCACGCTGCGCGTCCGAGTGGTAGAGATTGAGGACGCCGCGCTGGCTCACCATGGCATTGTAGTTGAAGTCCTGCTCCAGGCCCTCCCAGAGCTTCATCGACCACTCGTAGAAGTGGGTGTTGTAGGGGAGCAGGTAGTTGGAGCGGATGATCGTGGTGTTGCGACCTACATTTCCGGAGCCGATGTAGCCCTTCTCGACCACGGCAACATTCGTCAGGCCGTGCTCCTTGGCGAGGTAGTAGGCCGTCGCCAGCCCATGTCCGCCGCCACCGACGATGACGATATCGTAGTGCGGCTTGGGCTCCGGCTCGCGCCAGGCGGGCGTCCAGCCTTTGCCGCCGCGCAGGCCTTCCCTCAGAACCGAGAAGATCGAATATTTCATGGAGTGTCCCCAGGGACCGGGGCGCGCCCGGCTGCACCGCGGTATTAGAGCGAGATCGCGCGCGAGGGAAGCGGTGCCTCCTGCATATCAGGGCTTGATCCTCGGGCAGCGGCGCCGGATGTTCACGCTTTCATGGAGCTGAGGAGCACCACATGCCTGTCCTGACCTTCGAGAAGCGCTCCGGCGGTCGCCGTACCAGCGCAAGCTTCACGCCGAGCAATCTCGTCGTCGCCGGCTGGACGGGGACGGACGAGAAAGGCCTCCAGCATCATATCGAGGAGCTGGCGGCGCTCGGGGTACCGCCGCCGTCATCCGTTCCGGTTTTCTATCGGAATGCCGTATCGAACGTTATGCAGGTGGACCGCCTGCAGGTGCTCGGTCCGGACACCTCCGGCGAGGTCGAGCCGGTAGTGCTCGCCATGGACGACGGGCTCTGGCTCACGGTCGGTTCCGACCACACGGACCGCAAAGCCGAGGCCATGGGCATCGCGCTCTCGAAGCAGCTTTGCGCCAAGGTCGTGGGCTCGGCCACCTGGCGGCTCGACGATGTGGCCGGCCGCTGGGAGAGCTTGATCGTGCGTGCCCATGCCACCATCGACGGCAAGCGCGTCCTCTACCAGGAGGGGACCCTCAAGAGCCTTCGCCACCCGGCCGATCTGATCGCGCGCTATAGCGGCGGCAAGGGTCTCGCGCCCGGGACTGTGATGATGGGCGGCACCATGTCGGCGATCGGCGGGATCAGACCGGCCACGCGCTTCGAGATGGAACTCGAAGACCCGGCGACGGGCGATCGCATCGCGCACGCCTACGACATCGAGGTGCTGCCGGTCGTTTCGTGATCTGCGACCCCGTCAGCACTCGCGCCGACACTCACGATCGACCTGCTGGATCGGCGAGAAATCGCAGGAATCGTAGCGGAAGCGGCGACGCTCTGTTCGGGAACCTTCGCGTGTCGTCGTCGTGATCGCGTCCGTGCCTTGCCGCGCCTGACGTAGCGCCGGGCGCCGCCGCATGTCGCAGAGAATGCGTTTGGCGCCTTCCACGCCGGCTACAACCCGCGGCGCACACGCGCAGGATTCATGCGAGCTGCGGCGCTGGTTCTGGGCACAGCAGAGCACCGTACGACCCATGGCGAAGGCCATGCCGCCGATCGCGTGCTGGCGAAGTGCCAAGTCCATTTCGTCCAAGTTCTCGCGTCGGCGAGTTCGGATCCATTCGGCGCCGTAGAGCTGATGGCTGCGGTTCCAGCCGAGAAGGGTCGCAGGCGCGCAAAGCGTCTGAGAAAGGATGTCGCGATCCTCGCGGATGTCGACGACTTGGTTGTCCTTGTAGGGCTCGGTGAAGCGGATCTGATTGGTGACGCAGGACGTGTTGAAGACCACGGCCGCGGTGCAGGGGAAGCCGCGCGCGATGTGGACGGCAAGGCCGCCACCCAACGAGTGGCCGGTCACGTGAAAGCGGACGACGCGCCCCTCGGCGCGCGCGAAAGCCTGCTTGCGGATATCTTTGAAGGCATCACGGGCGAGACGGTACTGGTCCCAGGGATTGAACCATTGAGTCACCCAGGAGGCGTTAGCGAGCGCGTCAGTCGGCGTCGGCAGCAATTCCGCCCAGCCGTCGCCGCCGATCTGGTCGGTGCCGCGAAAAGCGACGAGCACGTGGTCCTCGTTGTCGACCGTCCGGGCAAAGACCATGTAGCCGAGGCCGCTCGGGTCGGTCACCGGCTCGCCGACGACCTTCCAGCTCGGCTCGAATTTCACGAGATCACCGCTCTGGCGACCAGTCCCGCCATAGGCATTGAGACTGGCGATGGCGTAGGGGAGAAAGGTCGCGGAGATATATTCCTTGTTCTCGCAGCCTTCCGGGTCATCGCATCCGGCCTCCGGGCCGCTCGAGGCGGCCTGCCGCAGGTCGGGTATGACCGGCGCCTTGCAGACGGCGGCGTTCTCGACCGTAATGCCGAGGGAGGCACGACTGACGGGCCCGCCATGCCACGCCGCGAGACCCACCAGCGGCATGATCAGCACCATGAAAAAGCGACTCATCGGATGTCCCCCCGCAGAATCGGCTCAGAGTATCGGCCAAGCGACTATCTGAAGAATGCGACATTCGGCGGACCGCTGAGACAGTGCACGAGGTGTGGAAAGTGCGCGACAGGACTGGCGTAAAGGATATTGAATGACGCAGAGCGTTTGATCGCTGCCTCGCTCTTGCCCTTCGGGACAATTAGAACTACTCAAAAAGGAGCGGTACGGACTGAGCGCTCATGGCGTCGCACAACGACATCACAATCGAGATCACGCCCCAGGTCCTGCTCAAGGCCTATTCATGCGGCATTTTCCCGATGGCCGAGAGCGCGGACGATCCCGCGTTGTACTGGATCGAGCCGCAGGCGCGGGGCATCCTGCCTCTCGACGCCGTGCATGTGCCGCGCCGGCTCGCGAAAACAGTACGACAGGGTACTTTCAAGGTCCGCATCAACAGCGACTTCGAGGCGGTGATCGATGGCTGCGCCGCATCGAAAGCCGGACGCCGCTCGACCTGGATAAATGCACGCATCCGCAGCCTCTATGGCGCCCTTTTCGCACAGGGGCACTGCCACACCGTCGAGACCTGGCGCGACGGTCGGATCGTCGGTGGCCTCTATGGCGTCGCCCTCGGCGGCGCCTTTTTCGGCGAAAGCATGTTCTCGACGGAGCGCGACGCGAGCAAGGTAGCGCTGGTCTATCTCTGCGCCCGGCTGGCGTATGGCGGCTTTACGTTGCTCGACACGCAGTTCGTCACCGACCATCTCCGGCAGTTCGGAACCATCGAGGTCGAGCGGCAGGAATTCCATCGGCTGCTGGAACCGGCACTGACGCGTGAGGCCGATTTCCGTGCCCTGGCGCCGAATGCATCGCCTGACGAAATCCTGGCGGCCCTGCGCGTGGATGCACTCCGCCACGAAGGCTGACGGACCGCCGGCCTTACATGGGCAGGCGCGCGCCCTGATGGCTGAAGTAGTTATCGATCGCCGAGCGGATTGAGCGGGCGACATTACGCCGCCATTCTTCCGAGCGGAGCTGCGCGGCATCGGCGCTGTTCGTCACATAGGCGAGCTCGATCAGAACCGCCGGCACCTTGGCCGTCAGGAGAACCTGGAACGCAGCATTGCGATCCGGATTCTCGTTCATGTTGGTGCTGCGGCCCATGTTCTCGATTACGGCGCGCGCGAAGAGACCTGTGCGATCACGGGTCGACTCGACCTCGCGACCGGCAAGATCGGCGAGAATGCTCTTTACGGCCGGACCCTGCCGTCCAATGGACTTCAGCGAGGAGAGCTCGCTTTCGGAGAGGGCGTCGTTCGCGCTCTCCCGGCGGGCCGACGCCGCAAGATTGTTGGCGACTGAATCGCGCAGCGAATAGATCGTCGCACCGCGCGCCCGCGCGGTCGCGTAGTCGGCGTGAATGGCGATGAACAGGGCCGCCTTGCGCTCCTCGGCGAATTCGCGGCGCTCCTCGAGGGGTACGAATGTATCGTCCTCACGGGTCATGGCAACGCGGTAGTTGCCGCTCGCGCGAAGCTGATCACGGAGCGTCTTCGCGAAAGCCAGCACCACGTCCTTTTCGACCGTCCCATTGCGCATGGCGCCGGAGTCGTGTCCGCCGTGGCCGGGGTCCAGAACGATCAACGGCTTGTAGGAGTTGGCAGCGCGCTTGTCGGGCCGCTCGGCCGGACGGGGCACCGGCGGCTGTATCCCCCCGGAGATGCTGGCGCGTTGCACCGCCGCCGCCGGGATGGCCACTGCGGCTTGCACGAGCGAGTTCATGTCGGTTGCAGCAGGCGCGATCTCGAGCGACAGAAGTATCGGCCCGTTACTCCCGCCGCCGCCGAGGATCTCCGATTTCTCGACCACAACCGGCTCGGTCACGTCGATCACGACCCGCATCTTGCCTGGGGCGCCGAGCCCGGCGCGAAAACCGCTGACGATGCCGACGGGCTGGCCCGTAAGCGATGGAGGAAGTTGCAGCTTGACGGTCGGCAGATCGACGATCACCCGGTTGGGGTTAGGCAGCGACTGCACCTGATAGTCGACCCGACGCTCGAGCGCGATCACGAAACGGGTCTTCTTGGGGGCTTGGGCCGGCGATGTCGGGACGGGGACCGCTGCGGCGGCGATTTCGGTCTGTGCGGCAGCCAGTGCCGACTGAGCGACGGCTTCCCCTATGCCCGTGCCTCCAGCAACGGCGAGCACAATGGCCTGCAAACGCATGAACGCACGCAACCGGAAAGCCTCCCGGCTACCTGCACCTGCCTGAAACATGACGACTAACCCCCGTCAACGCGACACCCGTTTCAGTGGTGAGCTCGATGAACCTAGACCCGGAACGTGGCCTTTTCCGGGAAAACCCTGGCTCTTGTTATGAAACGGTGAAGGTTAAAATCCCGCAAAGGCGCGTATCGCACCCACGGGCCGGGCAGCTGGTTTCGCGACCGGGGGCCCCGCTACGTTCATCAGGTCGCAATCCCGGCAGCGGTGGCGCTGTTTCAGGCTGCGGTCCATTTGACTTTGTATGTCGAGCCGTCGTCATATCCATGCGTCTAGGGCTGTAACGCCCATCCTAATCGGTTTCGGCGGTCGGCTTGCCGTGCAGCCGGCTGGTGGAAGAAGTATCAACGAAAGGGGAGGCTCATAATGAGCACAATGCGTCGCGCGCTTGCCGTACTGACGGCGGCCGCCACTATTCCTTTGCTTGCGACTGTTGCGAACGCCCAGAAGACACTCCGGTTTGTTCCCCACTCGGATCTCAAGATCCTCGATCCGATCTGGACGACGGCCTACATCGTCCGCAATCACGGCTACATGGTCTACGACACCTTGTTCGGCATGGACGACAAGGGTGAGATCAAGCCGCAGATGGTCGACACGTACACGCTGTCGGACGACAAGCTCACCTGGACCATGACGCTGCGCGACGGCCTCACCTGGCATGATGGCCAGCCGGTCACGACCGCAGACATCATCCCCTCGATCAAGCGCTGGGCGGCGAAAGATTCGATGGGCCAGAAGATGTTCTCCTTCGTCGACTCGATCGACGCCAAGGACGCCAAGACCTTCGTGATCAAGCTGAAGTCGCCGACCGGTCTGGTGCTGCTGGCGCTCGGTAAGCCCTCCTCGAACGTGCCGTTCATGATGCCGAAGCGCGTCGCCGAGACGGATCCTAACAAGCAGATTGAGGAGTTCATCGGCTCGGGCCCCTATGTCTTCAAGCGCGACGAATGGCAGCCGGGCAGCAAGATCGTCTACGTGAAGTTCGAGGGTTACAAGCCGCGCTCGGAGCCGCCGTCAGGGACGACGGGCGGCAAGGTCGTGAAGGTGGACCGCGTCGAATGGCGTCCCATCCGCGACCACCAGCAGGCGGTCAATGCGCTGCTGGCCGGCGAGGTGGACTACATCGAGTCCCCGCCCCACGATCTCGTTCCTCTGATCAAGAAGAGCAAGGACATCTATACTTTCAATTGGAACCCTCTCGGGAACCAATTCACTTTCCGCTTCAATGTCCTGCACAAGCCCTTCGACAATCCGAAGGTACGTGAGGCGCTGTTTTATGCCTTCAATCAGGAGGACTTCCTCAAGGCCGTCGTCGGCACGGAGGAGTTCTACAAGCTCTGTAAGGGCATGTTCATCTGCGGCACGCCGTTTGGCACCGAGGCGGGCTTCGAAGACAAGCTCGAGTCGAACTTCAAGAAGGCGCGCGAGCTGCTCGCCGAGGCCAAGTACGACGGCACGCCGATCGTTCTTATGCACTCGACCGATCTCCAAGTGCTGACCAACCTCGCGCCGGTTGCCAAGTCTCTCATGGAGCGGGCCGGTCTCAAGGTCGACATGCAGTCCATGGACTGGCAGACGGTCGTCGCCCGTCGCTCGAAGAAGGATGCGCCGGAAGCTGGCGGCTGGCACGCGTTCCTCACTTCGTGGGTGGCAGGTGACCTACTCAACCCGGTGATGGCGGGCTTCGTGAACGCGGGCTGCGACAAGGCGATGTTTGGCTGGCCCTGCGACGAGCAGATCGAGAAGCTGCGGGATGATTTCGCGCGTGAGACGGATCCCGCAAAGCAGAAGGCGATCGTCGAGGCCGTCCAGAAGCGTGTGGCCGTGTACCCGACGCACATTCATCTGGGTCAGTGGTACAACCCCGGTGCGCTGCGCAACAATGTGAAGGGTGTCGTCGCCGCCCCGGCGCCGGTGCTCTGGAACATTTCTATCGAGTAACTCATTCGGCGCAACGCCGCGCCGGACCGAGTGCAGCGGCCGAGCGAGACCTCAGTGGTTTTGCTCGGCCGTTTTCTTTTCGCATCGCACACATCACCTTTTGCGCACTAAGTGCCGCTTCTACCAGCATTAATGACCGCAATTTGTGCGGTGCAGCGTTTGACTTCCCATCCAGGGCAACGGGCATAATGCGCGCCATCGGCCTTTTTGCCTGTACGTGGATTTTGATCCGAATCGACCTCGAAGGGAGCCCCTGAATGAGCACTATGCGTCGTACGCTGACCGCAGTTGCGGTGGCGGCCGCAGTTCCATTTTTCATGACGGAGGCGTCCGCGCAGAAGAGCCTGCGGTTCGTCCCCCACTCCGATCTCAAGATCCTCGATCCGATCTGGACCACCGCGTACATCGTTCGCAACCATGGTTACATGGTCTACGACACGCTCTTTGGCATGGACGATAAGGGCGAGATCAAGCCGCAAATGGTCGACAGCTACAAGCTGTCCGACGACAAGCTCACCTGGACCATGACGCTGCGGGACGGCCTGGCCTGGCACGATGGCCAGCCGGTCACGACCGCCGACGTCATTCCCTCGATCAAGCGCTGGGCGGCGAAGGATTCGATGGGCCAGAAGATGATGTCCTTCGTCGCCTCGATCGAGGCGAAGGATGCCAAGACCTTCGAGATCAAGCTCAAGGAGCCGACCGGCCTGGTGCTGCTGGCGCTCGGAAAACCCTCGTCGAACGTGCCGTTCATGATGCCGAAGCGAGTCGCCGAAGGCGATCCGAACAAGCAGATCGAGGAGTTCACCGGCTCGGGTCCGTTCGTCTTCAAGCGCGACGAGTGGGTTCCCGGCAGCAAGATCGTTTACGTGAAGTTCGCGGGCTACAAGCCGCGCTCGGAGCCGCCGTCAGGGACGACGGGCGGCAAAGTCGTGAAGGTGGATCGTGTCGAGTGGCTTCCGATCCGCGACCATCAACAGGCCGTCAACGCGCTCCTCGCCGGCGAGGTCGACTATATCGAGGCACCGCCGCACGACCTCCACCCGCTAATCAAGAAGAGCAAAGATATCTACATGTTCAACTGGAACCCGCTCGGGAGCCAGTACACGTTCCGCTTCAACGTCCTGCATAAGCCCTTCGACAATCCGAAGGTGCGCCAGGCCGTCCTGCATGCGTTCAATCAGGAAGACTTCCTGAAGGCGACTGTCGGCTCGGAGGAATATTACAAGGTCTGCAAGGGCCTGTTTGTCTGCGGTACGCCATTCGGCACCGAGGTCGGCTTCGAGGACATGCTCGAGTCGAACTTCAAGAAGGCGCGCGAGCTGCTCACCGAGGCCAAGTACGACGGCACGCCGATCGTGCTGATGCAGTCGACCGACAATCAGTCGCTGACCAATCTCGCACCCGTCGCCAAGTCGCTCATGGAGCGGGCGGGCTTCAAGGTCGATATGCAGTCCATGGACTGGCAGACGGTCGTTGCACGACGCGTCAAGAAGGATCCGCCAGCGGCGGGCGGCTGGCACGCCTTCCTGACGTCATGGGTCGCCGGCGATCTGCTCAATCCGGTGATGGCGGGCTTCGTGAACGCTGCTTGCGACAAGGCGATGTTCGGCTGGCCCTGCGACGAGCAGATCGAGAAGCTGCGGGATGACTTTGCGAAAGAGGTCGACCCGGCCAAGCAGAAAGCCATCGTCGAGGCCATCCAGAAGCGTGTTGCCGAGTATCCGACGCACGCTCATCTGGGCCAGTTCTACAACCACGGCGCACTGCGGAACAATGTGAAGGGCGTCGTGCCAGCTCCCGCTCCCGTGCTTTGGAATATCACAATTGAATAATGGGGCAGGTCACGTATTGTATTCCCGGCGGGCTCGCCGGGAATACAGCGTTGCTGTCGGTTAACGCCCGTCTCGGCAGTTTGCAGAGCACAGATCAGGAATTCCATGGGCGGCTATATTCTCCGGCGGGTCCTTTCCACATTGCCGGTGCTGGCGATTGTGGCGGTGCTCGTCTTCCTCATGCTGCGGCTCACGCCGTCCGATCCCGCGGCAATCATCGCGGGCGACTACGCGAGCTCCGAGCAGATCGAAGGCATTCGCGAGCGTCTCGGTCTCAACGAGCCGATCCTCAAGCAGTTCATCATCTGGATCGGTGGCGTCTTGCAGGGCGACTTCGGCGAAAGCTTCTTCTACAAGAAACAGGTTGCCGAGCTTATCGGCGAGCGGCTCGAGCCGACACTCTCGCTTTCGCTCATAACGATCCTCCTCGTTGTCCTCATTGCGGTGCCGCTCGGCGTGATCGCCGCGCACAATCATGGGACTTGGATCGACCGTTTCGTCATGGGGTTCTCGGTTCTGGGATTCTCCATTCCCGTGTTCGTCGTCGGGTACATTCTCATCTACATCTTCGCAGTCACGCTCGATTGGCTCCCCGTACAGGGCTATCAGCGCATAAGAGACGGCGTCGGCGGATGGCTTCTCAGGCTGGTGCTGCCCGCGATGACGCTCTCGGTGGTCTTTATCGCCTTCATCGCGCGCATGACGCGGACCAGCGTTCTCGAGGTTCTGAACGAGGACTACATCCGCACGGCGCGCGCCAAGGGCCAGACCGAGATCAAGGTTCTCGTCCGCCACGCGCTCGCGAATGCGGCCGTGCCGATCCTCACCATCATCGGCCTTACCGTCGCCATCCTGATCGGCGGCGTCGTCGTGACCGAGTCGGTGTACACGCTGCCGGGGCTCGGCCTGCTCACGGTCGATGCCGTGCTCGCGCGCGATTATCCGACCATCCAGGCCGTAATCCTTCTCTTCTCGTTCGCCTATGTGCTCATCAACCTGCTGGTTGATGTCGCTTACACGTTCCTCGATCCCAGGATCCGCTATTGATGGCCACCATAGACGCAGCTCCGCCGGTTCGCCGACGCCGTTCCGTCTGGTCGACCGTGCTGCGCAACCCGAGCGTCATCTTCGGCGGCTCCATTGCGTTGTTCATGCTCATCATCGCCATCCTGGCGCCGTTCCTCGGCACACGTGATCCGGCCGAGATCAATCCTTCCGCGCGCAACCAGAAGCCCGGCTATGTCACCACGATGCGCGACGATGAAGGAAAGCGCGTGCAGGTCAGCTACCGCCTGGGCTCGGATAGCCTCGGGCGGGATATCTACAGCCGGGTGGTCTACGGCGCGCGCGTTTCGCTCATCGTCGGCATGACGGTCGCCATCATCGCCGTCTTCATCGGCCTCATTATCGGGATGGTCGCCGGTTACGTTCGCTGGGCGGACGGCATCATCATGCGCTTCATGGATGGCTTGATGGCCATCCCGGAGATCCTGCTCGCGATCGCACTTGTCTCGCTCTCTCGCGCTGGCCTCCCAGCTGTGATCATCGCGATCGTCATTCCGCAGGTGCCTCGCGTCGTCCGTCTCGTTCGTTCGGTCGTCCTTTCGATCCGCGAAGAGCCGTACGTCGAAGCTGCCATCACCGTCGGCACACCGACACCGACCTTGCTGTTCCGCCACGTGCTTCCGAATACAGCGGCGCCCCTGATCGTGCAGGGCACCTTCATCTGTGCCAGCGCCATTCTCGTCGAGGCGATCCTCTCGTTCCTCGGAATCGGCATCCCGCCGGAGGTGCCGACCTGGGGCAATATCATGGCAGAAGGGCGGACCTACTTCCGTATCCTGCCGCACAACATTCTCTATCCCGGCATCGCGCTCGCGCTTGCGGTGCTCGCGATCAACATGCTCGGCGACGGCCTGCGAGACACGCTCGATCCGCGCTTCGCCAAGAGGTTCTGACCGGCCATGCAAGAGGTTCTCACTGGCATGACTGAGCCCGTACTCTCTGTGCGCAATCTCACGGTGCGTCTGCCGCGCGGCGCCGATCGCGAGAATGCGATCGAGGGCATCAGCTTCGACATCGGCCCCCGCGAGATCGTCTGCATCGTCGGCGAGTCGGGCTCGGGCAAGTCCGTCACCGCGCAGGCGGTCATGGGCCTGCTGCCGAAGCGCGATCTTGTCGTGACGGGCGGCGAGACGCTGCTGCAAGGCGAGGACACCACCAAGGCGACGATCCATCGCCTGCGCGCGCTACGCGGCACGCGCATGGGCATGATCTTCCAGGAGCCCATGACGGCCCTCAATCCCGTGCAACGCGTGGGGCAGCAGATCGCCGAGGTGCTCGAGATTCACACAAACCTGTCGGCGGCCGAGCAGCGTCAGCGCGTCCTGGATATCATGCACGCGGTCAAGCTGCCCGATCCGGAGTTGATGATCGACGCGTATCCGCATCAGCTCTCCGGCGGCCAGCGCCAGCGCATCATGATCGCCGCGGCGCTGATCCTCGATCCGGCTCTCCTGATCGCCGACGAGCCGACGACGGCGCTCGATGTGACAACGCAGGCGCAGATCCTGAAGCTCATCAAGGAAATGCAGTCCCGTCGCAATACCGGTGTGATGTTCATCACGCACGACTTCGGCGTCGTGTCCGAGATCGCGGACCGCGTGGTCGTCATGCAGCATGGCCGCGTAGTCGAGCAGGGCACGCGAGACGAGGTGCTGAGGCGCCCACGCGAGGCCTACACGAAGATGCTTGTCGCCGCCGTGCCGAGCCTTGTTCCGCCAAAGCGCTCGCCGGTTGAAGGCAAGCTGGCGCTGGAAGCCAAGCAGCTCTCGAAAATCTATGGCAAGCGCACGTTCTTCAATCGTAAGGCGCGCATCGTCAAAGCTGCGCAGAATGTGAACTTCCATATCCGCAAGGGTGAGACGCTTGGCATTGTCGGCGAGTCCGGCTCAGGTAAGACGACCGTCGCGCGCTGTATCGCGCGCCTGATCGAGCCATCTGAAGGCGAGATCGTTGTCGACGGGGTGAATGTCGCGCATCTCGCCGAGCGCGATCTCAGGCCCTACCGCCGCGATATCCAGATCGTCTTCCAGGATCCCTACCGCTCACTCAATCCGCGCCGGACCGTCGGTCAGTCGATCGTCGAGGGTCCGATCAACTTCGGCATGACGCACGAGAAAGCGCAGCAGAAGGCGCGCGAGCTGATGGGCCTCGTGGGTCTCTCGTCAGACGCGCTCGATCGCTATCCGCACCAGTTCTCCGGCGGTCAGCGCCAGCGCATCTGCATCGCGCGGGCACTCGCCATGGGACCGACGCTGCTCATCGCGGACGAGGCCGTTTCGGCGCTCGACGTGTCTGTTCAGGCGCAAGTGCTCGAGCTGCTCGACAGCATCCGCAAGCAGTTCGACCTCGCCGTGCTGTTCATCACGCACGATCTGCGCGTCGCCGCCCAGATCTGCGACCGCATCGCGGTGATGAAGAACGGTGTTGTCGTGGAGCACGGGACGACGACGGACGTCTTCCGCAATCCGCAGCACGAGTACACGAAGGCGCTCTTCGACGCCGCGCCTGGCCGTGACTTCGGCGCTCAGCAGTCGGTCGCCTGACAGCCATCACGCTCTTGACGCTTGACCCTCGACGCCCGAGCGGCAAACCATGCCTGGGCTGAGTGCATGGGGGGAAGGCATGGAGGAGAGAGTATCGGCTGACGCGGCCGGTCAACGAGCTGCGGCCTCGGCAGGCAGTGCTGGAATCGTAAAGCAGAAGCCACTCGTGATTACGGTGCATGGTACGTTCGCGGCCCACGTCGACGACGACGGCGAGCAATGGTGGCAGAGGGGATCCGCCTTCACGACCGCGCTGGCCGAGCGCCTTTCGACGAAGGGCATACCTGGCATCGAGGTGCAGCCCTTTCATTGGTCAGGCCTCAACTCCGATCAGGCCCGTCTCGGCGCTGCCAGCGTTCTTTCGAGCACTCTCGCTGCTGCCAAGCGGGGAGGCCGACCTGTCGCCGTATTGGCCCACAGCCACGGCGGCAACGTTCTCATGGAGGCGCTCGTTCAGCGGCGCACGCGCAAACCTCTCGCAGCGGTACTCACGCTCGGAACGCCGTTCTTCAGGCGTCGACTAAAGCCGCTGCCGACGCTGATCGCACTGTTCAAGGTCCTGCTAGGTCTCGCCGTGGCCCCGGCCATGCTCATGTACGCCTGGATGGCGCTACCGACGGCGCTGGATGGTAGCCGCATCGAGCTCCTGGTGCTGCCCCTTATGATCTTGGTGGGTGTCGTCTGGGCGTTCATGTCCGGCACGCGCGCGCTTGTGCGCCAGCGATGGGCCAAGCGGCGCGCGCGGATGGTTGTCGATCCGGCGCGGTGGCTCGTCATCCAAAGCCCGCGTGACGAAGCTATGCGCCTGCTCGAGTCGGCGGTAGCGGTCAAACCTGTCTTCGTCTCCCGCGCGTCCGCGCATGGTCAGTGGGTCCGCTTCGGAACGGTGGCCGGCGTCCTCGGCACGATCGCCTTCCTCTTTTTCACCGGGTCCTATTTTCTTGCGCCGATCTTCGAGAAAGTTGCTCAGCGCGACTTCGGCCCCGGTATCATTGCCGACTTCACGTTCATGCTCGTGATACCCGTGGTATTCGCGTTGATCTATGCCGCGATCCGCCTGTTTTCATGGACCATTGGCGCCCGCCTACTCTCGTCTCTGCTCAACGTCTCGATACACGGCGGCATTGTTGGCGCCGCGTATGGCGGTGACGACGTCTACGCACTGACGGGTGTCGCGCGGGTTCCGCCATATCTACCGGGCGTTCGCGAGCAGCGCGTCTCGGCGGCGACGCTCGGCGGGATCGACGACAATGCGATCATCGAAGCGGCGCGCGAGTTCTATTCCGAGATCGTCGCGGAAGAAGTGGCGGAAATGACCTTCGCAGATCCGGACCTTCTCATGAAGCGCATGACCGACGCGCTCTACCACAACGCCTACATGCGCGACCGCGATATCGTCGAGGCTGTCGCCGATCACCTCGCGCGGAATTTTCTGAACTGGCCGCCGCGATAACTCAGCCGCCTGCGATCTGCGGCAGGATGTGGACCTCGGCGTCGTCGCCGATCGGCTCGAGCAGCGCATCCTGGTAGATCTGGCCATCAATGGCGACGGCGAGCCCCTCCTCCAGATGCGGCGCCAACTCGGGGAACATCTCGCCGAGCTTGCGGAAGAGCTGGCGTATCGTGCCGGCCTCGATATGGAGTTCCGTCACGTCGCCCGTGTATTGGCGGAGGTTTCCGATCAGCGTGACGTGGGCCATCCTATCATTCCCATCAGAAGCAATCGGGCCCGCACAATATTTTGTGCAGGCCCGATGTCGTTTCTAGTCCGCTCGCGTCGCGAGGTACATCACGCCTTGCCGGCAGCCTTCATGGCCTTCAGCACCTTCGGCGGCGACATCGGCAGCTCGAAGAAGCGGACGCCAGACGAGCGACGCACCGAAGCGCCGATTGCCGCCATCGGCGGCACGATCGGCGTCTCGCCGATGCCGCGCACACCGTACGGGTGGCGCGGATTCGGGACCTCGATGATGACCGTGTCGATCATCGGCAGGTCGGACGCGACCGGGATGCGATAGTCAAGGAAGCCGGCATTTTGCAGCTTGCCGTCGGCGCCGTAGATGTACTCCTCGTTGAGCGCCCAGCCGATGCCCTGCACGGCGCCACCCTGGTACTGCCCTTCGACATAGGCGGGGTGGATGGCCTTGCCGGCATCCTGGATGGCCGTGTAGCGCGTCACCGTCACCTTGCCCGTGCCGGGATCGACCTCGGTATCGGCAATGTGCACGCCGAAGCTCGGAGCCGCACCCTGTGCGCTGATCGCGGCGTAGCCGACGATGGCGCCGCCGGTCTTGCCCGCGACCTTCGCGATATCACTGAGGTGCATGGGCTTGTGCTTGCCGGCATTCTCGCCGGCCGGGCGGATCATGCCGTCCTCGAACGTCACGGCTTCCTCGGGGATATCCCAGAGCTTCGCCGCGCGACCGCAGGCCTGCTTAACGATCGAGCGCGCCGCCTCGACGGTTGCCATGCCGCTCGAGAAGGTCGAGCGGCTGCCGCCGGTGAGGAAGTTGTAACCGAGCGAGCTCGTGTCCGCGATGATCGGACGGATCTTGCTGACGTCGACCTTCAGCTCTTCCGCCGCCATCATGCACAGCGACGCGCGCAGACCGCCGATGTCCGGCGTGCCCGCCATCAGCGTCAGCGTGCCATCTTCGTTGAGCTGTAGCGACACGGTCGTTTCGCCGCCGATATTGAACCAGAAGCCGGCCGCGACGCCGCGACCCTGGTTTGGACCGAGTGGCGCCTTCCAGTGATCGCTGTCCTTGGCCGCTTCGAGGCACTCGACGAGGCCGACGGGACCGAACTTCGGGCCGTAGGCTGCGCGCGTGCCTTCCTTCGCGGCATTCTTCAGGCGGAGCTCGATCGGGCACATGCCGAGCTTCTCGGCGATCTCGTCGACGACACTTTCAACGCCGTAGGTCGAGATCGGGCCACCCGGCGCGCGATACGCCGCGACCTTCGGTCGGTTCGACACGACGTCGTAGCCCGTGACCTTCACATTCTCCAGATCGTAGTTGGCAAAGGCGCACATGCAGGCCGGTTGGACCGGGCTGCCCTGGAACGCACCTGCCTGCAGCGTGATCTCGCCCTCGGCGGCGGTGATGCGGCCGTCTTTCTTGACGCCCATCTTGACCTTGACCGTGCCGCCGGAAGTCGGGCCGCTGGCCTTGAAGACCTCCTCGCGGCTCATCACCATCTTCACCGGCCGGCGCGACTTCTTCGACAGCAAGAGCGCCAGGGGCTCGAGGTAGACGACAGTCTTTCCGCCGAAACCGCCGCCGATCTCCGAAGAGGTCACGCGGATCTTTCCGATGTCCCAGTTGAGCAGCTTCGCGCAGTAGGCGCGCACGACCCAGTGACCCTGCGTCGTCACCCAGAGTTCTGCCGACCCGTCCTCCGAGGACGACGCGAGGCAGGCGTGCGGCTCGATGTAGCCCTGGTGGACGGCTTTGGTCTTGAACTCGCGCTCGACAATGAGATCCGCTTCGGCGAAGCCCTTCGCCGTGTCGCCAAGGTTGAACTCGACGCGCTTGGCGATGTTCGACGCCTTGGTCGGCGGCGGCGTCATGCCGATCGTGATCATGTCGTCGTGCAGGATCGGCGCGCCCGGCTTGATCGCTTCGATCTCGTCGATGACGTGCGGCAGCACCTCATACTCGACCTTGATCGCATCGAGAGCCGCGATCGCAGTCTTCTCGTTGAGCGCGGCCACGGCAGCCACCGCGTGGCCTTCGTAGAGGACCTTGTCGCGGGCGATCACGTTGTTCGAGATGTCGCGATAGTTGACGACGCCCTCGCCGGCCGGAACGAATTCCGAAGCCTGCTTGGGGAAGTCTCCGGCCGTGACGATGGCCTTCACGCCGGGCATCGCGGCCGCTTTCGACGTGTCGATCGACTTGATGCGGGCATGGGCGTGCGGCGAGCGCAACACCTTGCCGACGAGCTGACCGGCCATCTTGAGGTCGGCGCCGTACTTGGCGCGACCGGTGACCTTGTCGACGCCGTCCGGACGGATCGGGCGGGTGCCGACAACATCGAACTGGGGCTTCTTGACACGCTCTTGCATGATCAGGCTCCTCTCATCTCGGCGGCGGCGTCCATGACGGCGCGTACGATCTTGTCATAACCCGTGCACCGGCAGAGATTGCCGGCAAGCCAATAGCGGACTTGGGTTTCCGTGGGGTCGGGGTTCTTCGCGAGGAGCGCCTTGGCGGCAATGAGCACGCCCGGCGTACAGATCCCGCATTGCAAGGCCGCGTGCTCCAGGAACTTACGCTGCAGTGGATGCAGCTCATCGCCCTGTGCCATGCCCTCGATCGTCTCGACCTTCTTGCCTTCAGCTTCGACGCCGAGGATGAGGCACGAGCACACGAGGCGTCCGTCGATTAGGACGCTGCACGCGCCGCAGTCGCCGGAGGAGCAGCCTTCCTTGGCACCGATCAGGTCGAGCTCGTCGCGCAGGCAATCCAACAGCGTCTGCTCGCTGTCGCAAAGATACTCGACGGGGTCACCATTGACGGTGGTCGTTACATGATGCTTGGCCATCTCAAACCTTTCTTGCACGCTCGAGCGCGATCTTCGCAGTCCTCACGGTGAGGGTGCCCGCGACGTCGACGCGGAATTCCACAGTGCCGCGTTTGTCGTCGATGGGCTTGCACGCCGCACGGGCAGCCGCTTCCAGCTTGGCGAGCGCCGCGTCATCGACCTTGGTGCCGACGAGCGCCTTGCCGGCGTCCTCGACCAACAGGGGACGTGCCGCCACGGCACCGAGCGACACGCGGGCAGCGGTGCAGGTCCCGCTGTCGTCGAGCGCCAGAGCGACGCCGCAGCCGACGACAGCAATGTCCATTTCCGTGCGCGGAATGAAGCGCAGGTAGGCATCGCCGCCGTGCTTCGGACGTGCCGGGATCTTGAAGGAGACGATGAACTCACCTGCCGTCAGCGCCAGCTTGCGCGGCGCAAGCATGATGTCCTCGACGGGCAGCGTGCGCGTGCCCTTGGGGCCGACGATGGTCGCGACGGCGCCTGCAGCAATCAGACCCGGCACGCTGTCGGCAGCAGGAGAGCCATTGCAGAGGTTGCCACCGAGGGAAGCACGGCCCTGAACCTGGGTCGATCCGATCAGGTTCGCGGCTTCGACGAGGCCCGGCCAGTCCTTGGAAAGTGTCGGATGCTCCTTGAGTTCGGCGCCCGTGACTGCGGCACCGATCGTGTAACCGCTGGCGTCCTTGGTGATCTCGCGGGTCGCCTCGATACCTTTGATGTCCACAACCACGTCAGGGTTCAGGACTCGGGCCTTCATCTGCACCAGGAGGTCGGTGCCCCCGGCGAGCACCCGTGCCCCCTGACCGGCCAGAAGGGCTGTCGCCGCTTCGACCGTCGTCGGTTTCTCATATCTCATGCCGTGTTTGCCTCGTGCGTTCGCTCGCCTGAATTGATCCTGAGTTGAATTGGGCCGCCGCGCGAGGGCCAGCCGGCCGCAAAGGAAGCTTTGCCCGGCAGCCGGCGCAGGGTGAGCGCAGGTACACTGCTATTCCAACCCGCCAAGCCCCAGCTTGGCAAGGGCCGATGTCACAACGGAGGCATGCCAAGCCGCTGGTTCTTGGCTGGACGGCCCGATTCGGCCCAGGAAGAGGCAACAAAAGCCCAAATCACGACTTGCCTGGGGTGCTGGGCTCGATGACTGACAAATAGGCTACAGATTATCTGCGACGGTATTACGATCGCGCTCACCCCGTTCGAGGGGAGCGGCTTGCGCGAGCGACAGGCAACCGAGCGATGACATCAGGTACGACCGCGACAAAGACAGGCGCCGGCAATTTTTTCGAGATGTTTCGGGTCGGCCAGGTGGTCGCCCATGCGACGCCGCGCACGATCACCGAGGGTGACGTGGCGGTCTATCTGGGCCTTTATGGCGGCCGGTTTGCGGTGCAGTCCGCGGCGCCCTTTGCGCGTGCGATCGGATACCCGACTGCTCCGGTCGACGATCTGATCGTCTTCCACGTCATCCTGGGCAAGACCGTGCCCGACATCTCGCTCAATGCCATCGCGAACCTCGGCTATGCGGACTGCCGCTTTCTCGCGCCCGTCTATCCCGGCGATACGCTGAGCGCGACCTCGGAGGTATTGGGCCTGCGCGAGAATTCGAGCGGCGATTCGGGCATCGTCTACGTCCGCACGAACGGCGTGAACCAGGACGGCGTGACCGTGCTGACGTACGCCCGCTGGGTCATGGTGCGGAAGCGCGACAAGTCCGCCCCCGCGCCGACGCCCACCGTCCCGAAGCTCCCCGAAGCCGTGACGTCTGACCAGCTCGGCGCGGCCGTACCGGCGTTGCACATTCCCTCATGGGACAAGACGCTCGCGGGCTCGGCGCACTTCTGGAACGACTATTCGGTCGGCGAGAAGATCGACCACGTCGATGGCATGACGATCGAGGAAGCGGAGCACCAGATCGCGACGCGCCTATACCAGAACACCGCGCGCGTTCACTTCAACCAGCACGTCGAGGGCCAGGGCCGTTTTGGCCGGCGGCTGGTCTATGGCGGCGTGGTTATCTCGCTGGCGCGGGCGCTGTCATTCAACGGTCTGGCCAATGCCTTCCATATCGCGGCGATTAACGGCGGGCGGCATGTCGCGCCGGCCTTCGCGGGCGACACTGTCTATGCGTGGTCGGAAGTGCTCGACAAGGCGGAAGTGCCGGGACGCAGCGACGTCGGTGCGCTGCGTCTGCGGCTCGTGGGCGTCAAGGATCAGGCGCCCGGCTCGTTCCCGCTGGAGACCGCGCCCGGCAAGTACGCGCCGGGCGTCATCCTCGATCTCGACTACTGGGCACTGCTGCCGCGGGCGTGATCACGCCCACCAGCGCTCCGGCACGGGGAAGCGGCCTGCGGCGCTCTCGATCACCTGAGCAGCGCGGAACAATGTGCCCTCGTCGAACGGCTTGCCGATGAGCTGCAAGCCCATGGGCGTGCCCTCGCCCGAAAGGCCTGCGGGCACGGAGATACCCGGCAACCCCGCCATATTCACCGTCACCGTGAAGATGTCTTCGAGATACATCGCAATGGGGTCGCCGGCCTTCTCGCCGAAGCCGAAAGCAGGCGAAGGCGTTGTCGGGGTCAGCACGACATCGACATCGCTCCAGGCATTGTCGAAGTCGCGCTTGATCAACGTGCGCACTTTCTGCGCCTTCAGATAGTACGCATCGTAGTAGCCGGCAGATAGGACGTAGGTGCCGATCAGGACGCGGCGCTTGACCTCCTTGCCGAAGCCAGCGGCGCGCGTTGCCTCGTACGTGTCGATGAGATCCTTGCCCGGAACCCGCAGGCCATAGCGCACGCCGTCATAGCGCGCGAGGTTCGACGAGCACTCGGCGGGCGCGACGATGTAGTAGGCCGGCAGCGCGTACTTCGTGTGCGGAAGGGAAATGTCGTGGATGGTCGCGCCGGCGTCCTTGAGCCAAGCAATGCCCTTCTGCCAGAGCGCATCGACCTCCGCCGACATGCCGTCGACGCGATATTCCTTCGGCACGCCGACGCGCAGACCCTTCACGCCGCGCGCAACTTCCGCCTCGTAGTCAGGGACGGGCAGGTCGACACAGGTCGAATCCTTGGCATCAGGCCCTGCCATGTGGCGCAGCATGATCGCGGAATCGCGCACGGTCTTGGCGATCGGGCCGGCCTGATCGAGCGACGAGGCGAACGCGACGATCCCCCAGCGCGAGCAGCGGCCGTAGGTCGGCTTGATGCCGACTGTGCCGGTCAGCGCCGCAGGCTGGCGGATCGAGCCGCCGGTGTCGGTTGCCGTCGCGCCCAGGCAGAGGTTCGCCGAAACCGCCGCCGATGAGCCGCCGGAGGATCCGCCGGGCACGAGCTTCGCGTTGTCCTTCTGGCCGTGCCGTGTACGCCGCCACGGATTCACGACCGGACCGAAGGCGCTCGTCTCGTTCGACGAGCCCATGGCGAACTCGTCGTTGTTGAGCTTGCCGAGCATGACCGCGCCGGCATCCCACAAGTTCTGCCCGACGGTCGACTCGTACGTCGGCTTGAAGTCGTCGAGGATGCGCGAGCAGGCCGTCGTGCGGATGCCCTTCGTGCAGAACAGATCCTTGTTGCCGAGCGGCAGGCCCTCGAGCGGGCGCGCCGTGCCCTTTGCGAGCCGCTCGTCGCTCGCCTTGGCCTGGGCGAGCGCGTGCTCGGGCGTCGGCAGGACGTAGGCATTGAGATGCGGATTGGCGGCGTCGATCGCCTTGATGAAGGCCTGCGTCAGCTCTGTGGCGCTGAACTTCTTGGCGACGAGCCCGTCGCGGGCCTCGGCGAGCGTCAGTTTGGTCAGATCGGTCACGCGCTCACTCCACGACCTTGGGCACGACGAAATAATGGTCCTCGGTCATCGGCGCATTGGCGATGATGTCGTCGGCCTTTTCCCCGTCGGTGACTACATCCTCGCGCTTCCTGAGCTTCATGTCCGCGACACGGGTCATGGGCGGCACGTTGTCCGTATTGACCTCGCCGAGCTGCTCGACCCACGCCAGAATGCCCGACAGCTCGCCTTCGAGCGCCTTGGCTTCCTCGTCGGTGATCCTGATCCGCGCCAGCCGCGCGATCCGGCGGACGGTCGCCTCGTCGACCTGCATGACTTATCCTGCTCAATTGGGGACGGTTTCGTGCCGAACTGATAGCTGTGCGCCCTCGGCAGCGCAACAATGGCGTTAAGCCACGAGATCATGAGGGAATTTGGGATGAGTGAACTCAAGCCGGCACCGCGGCGGGTGCAGCAGGCTGCGGATGGGCTGGGGCTTGCCGTCCGGGTGGTCGAGATGGCGCAGTCGACGCGTACGGCCGAGGAGGCCGCGGCGGCTTGCGGTTGCTCGGTCGGCCAGATCATCAAGTCGCTGGTGTTTCGCGGCAAGCAGAGCGGAAAGCCGATCCTGCTGCTCGTCTCAGGGGCCAACCGCGTCGATCAGAAGGGCGTGGCGGGAGCAATCGGTGAGGCGCTCGATCGACCGGATGCGGTGTTCGTCCGCGAGGTCACGGGTTTTGCCATCGGCGGCATTCCACCCTTCGGCCACGCCCAGCCCCTGCCCACCTGGATCGACAAGGACTTGCTGCAATACGAGACCGTCTGGGCTGCGGCCGGATCACCCGAGGCCGTCTTCGAGGTCGATCCGCGACGGCTGGCGGAGGTGATCGGGGCGAGGGTGATTGGGGTCGTGGGTGGTGGGTAGCGACCAAGTCGAGGGAGCCTTTGACCTTGAGGAGACATCGCAAACTGCATCGAAAGTTCATATGAGATGTCGGCTACTACGACTTCCTGCAGAAAAGAGAACTTATCCTGGCCTAAAGATATTGCCCCTTGCATCTCTAACAACCCATCCATCTGGCTCTACCGTTGCCGTGATCGTTTGACCTTTTTCTCTGAGCGTCCAATGCAGTGGCTTGCCGGTCCAGATAATTTCATCCGCAACGAATGAACTACCAATATCCAATCTATTGATTGATATTTCTCCGGCGTTGGCAGCGGTGATCTCCCATTCCTCGACATAAGTGAGGTCCAGGCAATTAGTGACAATGGTGGGACGTAGTGCCACGCATTCCGGCCTCGCTGGATGAGAAACGGACGGATAGATGATGCAGCCAACGCCCTGTTTGAAAGCATCCCGATCAGGAGCGTCGGACTGCAGCTTTATGCTGAACTCTTTCGCGGTCAATCGGTCGGCGATTGCGGACGTCACCTTGTACTGATTGGAGAACGTCTCGTGGATCGGCTGTGAAAATTTAGTCTCGAAGAACGAGGCCAGCAAATGGAGTCCGCTGTCATCTGAAGTATTTGGCCAATCCGGTGGTATGACCTGCGCGAAGAACTCTGACCTGACCGTCCAGCAGCTCACATATACTATGTCGTTCAATTGTGCTCTAATTTCGTGGCAAGCGGTCGCTTGATGCGTCGCGCCGTAAAACATTGGCTCATTCGGAGGGTTGCATCTCTGGTAATTGGTAATCACTACTGCTGGAGGCGCACCCAGCTCCGCCACATGCAAAAGCTTCGTCCGATTCTTGCGGGCTCTGTATAAGCGCGTGCCTGGCTTTACGACGGTGCAAGCAAGTGGAACGCCGACGATCATCTGGCCCACACGTCGTACGAGATGGCCATAGTCTGCAACGTCTAGGTCTAAACGATTGATCGTAGCAATTTGGGCTCGCAGCTCCAGTGAACTGGGTCTCAACCTGCGATTGGTCATTCTGCGCAACCCGCGAAAGTATGCTAAGCGGGCCCAATGCGGAAACGGACCGCCCGCAACCATCTCCTACTAGCCATTTCCCTCGATTGGCTTATCCACACATCCGCCGGGCTGACCCGGCGCATGAGCGCGCCATCTCGTTGCGCTTTATCCCATGCTCGACCGTCGTCGCGCAGAAGGCCTCGCTGCCTTCGCGCTCCGCATTCTCGCCGCCAACCTGCTTCCTTGAAGTTCAACCTTTAATGAGGTGCTCGCGTAGGACCTTATCGACGCCGTCGTGCCCGGTTGGCAGCGACGACTCATTGACCCGGGCGCCCGCGTCGAGCAGCAGGCGGGCGCACTCGCCGTGCCGTTTGGTCGAAAACCCCCAAGGGTGTAGCGCGCCATGGATCAGCCAGCCCATCGCGGTCCCGTCGTGTTGGTGGTCCCCCGCGTGGATCGGCGGATCGTAGCGCAAGACCTCTTCCACCATGTCGGGATTGCCGTGATACGCCGCCCAATGCAGCGGCATGGCACCGTGCTGCGACAGCGCCGTCACCGGAAATCCGCGGCGGAGCATACCGCTCACCACAGCCAGGTTGTTGTTGCGTGCGGCGTCGGCGACTTGCCGCAATACCGTCTCCGGCGCACGCGCCAACAGCTGAGGGTCGGCCGCAAGGACTGCATCGGCACGTGCATCATCGCTGCACCAGAGCGCGTCGAGCAACCGTTCAAGCGGACCCGCGCGCCCGAGTAGAAGATCGAGAACTTCGCCGTGGCGGCGATGGCGCGCGATATCGAATGCCGAGACGTGGAAGCCGAGCGTCCATTGGTAGATATGCCCGCCATTCGCGGCGGTATCGACCATCGGAAACCAGTTCTGATCGACCCGCATGGCAATTGCGCCCGGATTGGCGTCAAGATGCTTCCGCGCGAGCGCGACATCGCCCAGCGCCGCAGCGAGCAGCAGGTCGGATCGCGCGCCCTGCGCGACCAGGAATCGCGCGACTTCTGGATGATCGCCGATCAAGTGCTGAGCCGGGGTCGAATCGTGATCGTCGTCGAGAGCGTCGATCTCGGCGCCGTGGTCCAGCAGAAATCGAGCGATCTCGATCGTACGCGCGAAGTGCAATGGCCGCTTTCCATCGCCGCCCTTGCCATGGACGAGCGATGGATCACCTGCGATCAAGTCCGCGACCTCCGCCATCATGCCGAGATGGGCCGCTGCCCAAATGTCGATCCTGGCGCCGCGGGCAATGAGTGAGACAGCCTCATCGGGGCTCACCTGCTCCAGCAGGCCGAAGCCGCCTCTCGCCCAGCCGCTGCGCGCATTGAGGTCCGCGCCATGGGCGATCAGGAGATCGAGCAGCTCGAGGTTTCTGCAGGCGACATGGACGGCCGGGCGGTCGAAGCTGAATATGTTCGCGTTGATCTTGGCGACGAGATCAGGATGAGTTTTCAGCAACTCTGGCACGCGGGCGACGTCGCCCGCCTCGACTGCCGCCTTGAACAGCTCAGTCGGCGTTTTGGTGAGGGACTCGACTTTCTGCCTCAGCTGCAGCCAGCTCGCGAGGCCATATCCCCGCGCGATCACGAGCTGAGCATCGCTCAAGGCAAAATCTTCCGGTGCCGGCGGGTTCGGGTGCAGCGCGCGCACGCGCTCGATCGCTTCAGGCTTGCCGCGCCAATAGGCTCTTGCAAGCTTCTTGGCGAGCTTTCGCTGCTTGTCGAGATTCGGGTTTGAAGGAAGCGGGCGAACGAAACGCTTGGAATCGCGCCCCGATGGATCAAGGGTCATACATACACCTCTTTCTCGAAGCCCGGCGTCCACGAGACGGGCGGAAAGAGGGTCATCATGCGTCGTCGTGATGAGAGTTCAGGTGGGAGGTTCCCTTCCCGTGGACGGGACGCGCCCTGATCGCGCCCGCCTCAGATAGCACACCGCCCCTGCTCTTTCCAACCCCGCCAACCGAGATGGACCTGAGGAGTGGGTCTCCATCCGGATCCAGAACCCTGCGGCCGTGCTAGCCTTTTCCCCGCCAATGCCCTATCCACACGGTCGCCGGGCTGACCCGGCGTCTGAGCGCGCCATCTCGTTGCGCTTTATAAATCGGAGATACATCCCATGCTCGACCGTCGTCGCGCAGAAGGCCTGATTTTCCTCGCCGCCTTCGCGCTCTGCATCCCCGCCGCCAACTGGCTCATCGGCAATGTCGGCACGAAGTGCGTGCCGAACGGGCCATGCCTCATGCCGGTCGGATTCGGCATCATGGCGCCGACGGGCGTGGCGATGATCGGCCTCGCGCTCGTGCTGCGCGATCTCGTGCAGCGGCGCCTCGGCGTCGGCTGGGCGGCAGGTGCCGTGGTCGCCGGCGCGGCGCTCTCGGCATTTCTGGCGCCGCCGTCGCTGGTGATTGCTTCGGGCGTGGCTTTTCTCCTCGCGGAGATGGCCGATCTTGCCGTCTACACACCGCTTCAGCGCCGTGGGCTCGTCTCGGCCGTCATCGCGAGCAGTTTCGTCGGGCTGGTGATCGACAGCATCGTCTTCCTGCAGCTCGCGTTCGGCAGCCTCGACTATCTGCTTGGGCAGGTGATCGGAAAGTCCTGGATGGTGCTGGCATCGATCCCCTTCATCGCCTGGCTGCGCCGCCGCGATGAGCGGGTCGGGTTAGCACCCGCATGATTGGAGGCGTCGCATGACAACGCCATCTCTCGGCCGGCAGGCCGCGCTTCCACAGAGCCCGGAAGAAGCCGTGCTCGACCGCGTGCCGAACCCGCATCCCGATACGTTGTACGTTGCCCGCTTCACCGCGCCCGAGTTCACCTCGCTGTGCCCCGTGACCGGCCAGCCCGACTTCGCGCACATCGTCATTGACTACGTGCCCGGCGATTGGCTCGTCGAGTCGAAGTCGCTGAAGGTTTACCTCGGCGCTTTCCGCAATCATGGGGCTTTCCACGAGGACTGCACGATCGCCATCGCCAAGCGGCTGGTCGATCTTCTCGCGCCGAAGTACCTGCGCATCGGCGGCTACTGGTATCCCCGTGGCGGTATGCCCATCGATGTCTTCTGGCAGACCGGCACTTGTCCGGACGATGTCTGGCTGCCCGAACAGGGCGTCGCGCCGTATCGTGGGCGCGGATAGCTAGTGCGTTGGCGCAAGGCTCGTTGCGGCCCTGCGCCGCCGGCAATACCCACAGTTCATTCACCAAGTTTCCAGGACGTTTGCCCGCCACCTGCGGCGCAACATTGATATGTCACTCTGCTTGCATGGTGCGTGATAAAAATGGGAACGCTCGGGCGCATCGCCGGTTGACAGGGAACCGGTAATGGCACGCGCTGGCACGGGACGGGCCGTGCGACCAAAGGTCGAGTTGTGAACAGCGAGGGGCTTGCTTAGAGGCGTTCCTTCTGGAAAGCATCAAGCCTTCAGTATCGCAGTCGAACGTGAATTGTAGGCGACACTTCCGCCGTAGCCGTCGTCGTTGATGGCCTCCAGCGGCTCGGCTTTCCGACACGGCGGGCACTCTTACCAGCAGCGATAGCAGAATGAGCAATGAAACTTTTTCTTTGAGTGTTCCTTCAGCCGTCCGCCACAATCGGCCGCTCGTGGAGCTGATCGAGGAGTCCATTCGCCGTGGCGAGGCGCATTTTGCCTCGACCGGCGCGCTCGTCGTCGAGACCGGCGCTCACACCGGGCGTTCCGCGCAGGACAAGTTCACCATCCGCGACGATGCGACGGATCAGGCTGTCTGGTGGGACAACAATAAATCAATCACGCGCAAACAGTTCGACACCCTGCTCGAGGATTTCAAAGCTCATGCATCATCGCGTGAGCTTTTTGTTCAGGATCTCTTTGCCGGCGCCGATGCGAAGCACCGGCTGAATACCCGTGTCTTCACGGAGCTCGCCTGGCACGCGGCCTTTATCCGCCACCTTCTCCGCCGTCCGAGCGCGGCCGAGCTCGCGACATTCAAGCCCGAGTTCACCGTCGTCAATCTCCCGAGCTTCCGCGCCGACCCGAAGCGCCACGGCTGCCGCTCCGAGACCGTCATCGCCTGCGATTTCACGCGCCGTCTCGTGCTGATCGGTGGCTCGTCCTATGCCGGTGAGACGAAGAAGTCCGTCTTCACGTTCCTCAATTACCTGATGCCGGAGCGTGGCGTCATGCCGATGCACTGCTCGGCGAACGTCGGCAAAGGCGGCGACTCCGCCGTGTTTTTCGGCCTTTCGGGTACGGGCAAAACGACGCTTTCCGCCGAGCCGAGCCGCATTCTGCTCGGCGATGACGAGCACGGCTGGTCGCCCGATGGCGTGTTCAACTTCGAGGGTGGCTGCTACGCCAAGACCATTCGCCTCTCGCGGGAAGCCGAGCCGCAGATCTGGGCGGCGTCTAACAGCTTCGGCGCCGTGCTTGAGAATGTGATCCTGAACGAAAGTGGTGTGCCGGATTTCGATGACGGGCGCCTGACCGAGAACACACGTTCGGCCTACCCGCTCGAGTTCATCGCCAATGCGAGCCCGACTGGTACGGCCGGCCATCCGCGCAATATCGTGATGCTGTGCGCCGATGCGTTCGGTGTGATGCCACCGATCGCCAAGCTCACGCCGAGCCAGGCGATGTACCATTTCCTTTCCGGCTACACGGCGAAAGTCGCCGGCACGGAAAAGGGCATGGGCAACGAGCCGCAGGCGACCTTCTCGACGTGCTTCGGCGCGCCGTTCATGCCGCGCCATCCGAGCGTCTACGGCAACATGCTGCGCGAGCTCATCGCGAAGCACAACGTGGACTGCTGGCTGGTCAACACCGGCTGGACGGGCGGCAAGTTCGGCACCGGCAAGCGTATGCCGATCAAGGCGACGCGCGCGCTGCTCAACGCGGCCCTCTCGGGTGAGCTCAAGGGCCAGCCCATGCGTCTCGATCCGGCCTTCGGGTTCGAGGTACCGACGGCGCTCGAGGGCGTCGATCCGAAGATCCTCGACCCGCGGGAGACCTGGGCTGACAAGGCCGCCTACGACCTCCAGGCGCGAGCGCTGGTGAAGATGTTCAGGGACAACTTCGCCAAGTTCGAGCAGCACGTGGACGCGGACGTGAAAGCGGCCGCCCCCGGCCTGCAGGCAGCGGCCGAATAACAGGCTCGAAGTTCGTTCTCACTCTCCGGCGAGGCGTGGCATCTGCACCTTGATGCCCTCGCGCTCCGCGCGTTCGAGCGCGGCTTCATTGTGCGCGATGTAGTCCCGCGTCAGGGGTAGCGCATCGATGCGACGCGTGGCCTGGATCTGGAACACGACGAGGTTCTGGTAGCGGAACGCCGTCTCGGAGCCCGCGAGATAGAACTCCCACATACGGCAGAACCGCTCGTCGCGAATGCGTGCGGCCGTCTCCCAGTTGGCGATGAAGCGCTCGCGCCAAGCGCGCAGCGTCTCCGCATAGTGGAGGCGCAGCACCTCCACATCCGTCGTGATGAGGCCCGAGCGCTCGATCGCTGTCATGACCTCGGAGAGCGCAGGGATATAACCGCCGGGGAAAATGTACTTCGCAATGAAGGGGTTCGTGACGGCAGGCGGCTCGGAGCGTCCGATGAAATGGATGACCGCGACACCATCATCCTTCAGGAGCTCGCGGACTTTACGGAAGTACGTGCCGTAGTGATTGACGCCGACGTGCTCGAACATGCCTACCGAGACGACGCGGTCGTAGGGGCCGACGACCTCGCGATAGTCCTGCAGGCGGAAGTGGACGGCATTGGCGAGGCCGGCACGATTTGCGCGCTCCTCGGCGATCTTGATCTGCTCGACCGAAAGCGTCACGCCATCGACAAAGCAGCCGGCGACCTCCGCGAGATAGATCCCGAGGCCACCCCAGCCGGAGCCGATATCGAGGATATGCTGCCCCTCGGATAGGGCGAGCTTGGCAGCGAGATGCCGCTTCTTGGCGCGTTGAGCGGCCTCGAGCGGCGTTTTTGCGTCAGCGAAGTACGCGCATGAGTACTGCCGGTCGGCATCGAGGAAGAGATCATAGATCGAGCCGTCGATGTCGTAGTGGTGTGCAACATTGCGACGGGAGCGACTGGCGGGATTGAACTGCGCGAGCCGTCGCGTCAGGAAGCGGGCGACATCGAGGCTCTGTGCCCAGCGCGGCGGTGGATGCGCCATGGCATTCTCGAGCACGAGGGCAAGCAGGTCGTAGATGCGGCCCTGCTCCATGATGAGCCGGCCGTCCATATAGGACTCGCCGACGGCCAGATGCGGGTCGAGCGCGAGCTGGCGTTCGAGCTTGCGATCGGCGAGCCGCGCGACCACCGGTGGACCCCGGCCGTCGCCAAACTGATATGTCTTCCCGTTATGGGTAATGAGGGAGAGATTTCCGTGCTCCACGATGCGCCGGAGCAGGACTTCGAGCGGCTTGAACATTGGCACGCCTCGATGCTTGCGCTCGCGTGCGGATACCTCCCCGGTGCCGCAGACACGGGCTTCGACTTTTGGATGACCAAGAATAGCGCCCGGACGACAATTTGTCACATGCTCGACGGTTTTGGGCGCTTCGTCCTTGATCCGCCGATCAGCAAACGTGCCGACTCCCCAATCGTTCCGACAATTATGCCCGCGTGCGGAAAGGCCGCACGGCTTTGCGCCGCGCGGCCTAAGATATTGAAACAGAGGCGTATTTCCGGCGATCAGACGTCGGGCTGCTCGCCGAGACCCGGGGCCACCGCCGCGTCGCCGTCGGCGTCCTCGCTGTAGGTCTCGATTTGCGGCAGCTCGTCGCGGACGACAGTGACGTCCTCGCCGCGCGCCTGGCGCTCGGCCTCGTCGGCGGAGCGGGCGACGTTGATCGACACGTTGACCACCACTTCCGGGTGGAGCGCCACGCGAACCTTATGGAGACCAAGCGCCTTGATCGGCTTGTCCAGCAGCACTTGGCGCCGCTCGACGGAGAAGCCGCCGGCACTCACCGCATCGGCGATGTCGCGGGTCGAGACCGAGCCGTAAAGCTGGCCGGTGTCGCCGGCCTGGCGGATCGAGACGAAAGTCTGCCCGTCGAGGCGGGTAGAGACGCCTTCGGCCTCGGTCTTGAGCTCGAGGTTGCGGGCTTCTAGCTGCACGCGCTGCCCCTCGAAGGTCTTGCGGTTTGCCTCGGTGGCCCTCAGTGCCTTGCCCTGCGGTAGCAGGAAGTTGCGCGCGTAGCCGTCCTTGACCCTGACGACATCGCCCATTTGACCGAGCCGTCCGACCCGCTCCAGCAGAATGACTTCCATGTTCAACTCCTTAGTTTGATCCTTGAGTGTGGTTGTTCGGTTGGCGGGTGTGGACCGCCGTTAGTCGGGGCCGCGCGGCGCCGGAGGGCCGGATGGCGGGCGCGGCCAGCGCTTGAGGGGCGAGATCGGCTCGGCGAGCCCGAGCAGGGCGATGATCGCCGCCATCCAGCTGTTGAATAGGAGCAGCAGGAAGTAGACGCCCCAGAGGATGATCGAGCGGTGCGGCTTGCCGCGTGTTACGTAGTGGATGATGGCGAGGCCAACCAGCAGGTATGCGAACAGGAGCGCGCCAGCAAAGCCCGACGAGATGAGGCCCGGATAGCCCGGCAGGAACGAGAAGGCGATGGCAATGGCCAGGCCCCACGCCATGCCCGGCGGGAAGGTCATTGCAGCAATGTCCGGCCAGGGTCGCACGAGACGGCCCGACATGTTCGTGATCCGCCCGGCGAGCCAGAGGTTCATGCTGAAGCCTGCGAGCCACGAAGTCGCGGATGCAGCCGGCAGCAGGTACAGGCCAAGCTGGGCCAGCGCGTCGATCTCCTCGCGGGTCAGCGGCTTGTCGCGGAGCACCGCGAGATCCTGCGCGAACACCTTCTCGATCATCTCGCGCAGCCCGTTGCGCACCTCATTGAGGTCGCCGCCGAGCATGAACAGGCTCATGACGGAGAGGCTGCCGGCGATGATGGCGCTTGCTGCCACCAGACGGCCGACGGGATACCACTCGACGACAGCTGCGCCGTTCTCGTCAGGCGTGCCCGAGCCGGTTGCGCGGTTGAGCAAGGCCAGATGGCAGAGGATGACGATCGGCAGGCCCTGGCTCAGCAGAAAGACGAAGGCCGGCCAGATGCCGCCAAGAGCGAAGCCGATGCCCGCGGAAGCTGCCAGCGCAGCAACCATGGCCGAAGGCGCACCCCAGCCGAGACCGGCGAGGAAGCTCGGCAATGGCGCAAGAAAATAGAGGAGTACACGCCCGGTCGGCCCGCCGTAGATGGCGGACGTGAACAGCACAGCGGACGCGAAGCCGCCTGCAAGGCCGAAGATGGCGAAATAGGGCATGACTCTAAGCTGTCCCGCGCTGTTGTGATGATCGAGAAGTCCGCACCATCATGCGGGCAGGGTTCGCGAACGGACTTCTCGATCGGAATAACACCAGCACATTAGTTGGCTAGTGCCCTACATATCGCGAAATTCGTTCCGAGCCCGCCGCGCATTCAGACGAAATTCGCGATCCGAGCACTAGTGGCGGTTAGAGGCGGTCGATGATCGGCGCGCCCCAACCCGTGGCTTACAGACAGACCGCTATGGGGTCCGTCCGTCGTAGTGTCGTGCTGCGCCTACTTGATCACGTAGGGCAGGAGGCCGAGGAACCGAGCGCGCTTGATCGCCTTGGCGAGCTCGCGCTGCTTCTTCGCAGAGACTGCAGTGATGCGGCTCGGCACGATCTTGCCGCGCTCGGAAATGTAGCGGCCGAGCAGGCGCGCATCCTTGTAGTCGATCTTCGGCGCACCCTCGCCCGAGAATGGGCAGGTCTTGCGGCGACGATGGAAGGGGCGGCGTGCGCCGCCGCCGGCAGAGTTGCTGGTATCTGACATGGATCAGCTCTCCTGATCGGGACGGGGGGGACGGGGAGCGCGCGGCGCATCGCCATCGGGGCGCGGGCCGCGGGGACCGCGGAAGCCATCACCCTCGCGTGGCGGCCGGTCGCCGCGGGGACCATCGCCATCCCGCGGGGGACGATCGCCGCGATCGGCGCGGAAGCCGCCACCCTCGCGCGGCGGACGATCACCGCGGAAGCCACCACGATCACCACCGCGGTCACCGAAGCGGCCACCGCCGCCACCACGCGGACCACGGTCACCGCGATCACCACGGTCGCCCCGCTCGTCGCGGTCACCCTTGCGCATTGGCGCGGAAGGCTCCGTCTCGTGCGCCTCGACCTTCACGGTGAGGAAGCGGAGGACGTCCGTCGACAGGCTCATGCGCCGCTCCATCTCGGCGACCGCTGCGGGCGGCGCGTCGATGTTGAAGAGGCTGTAGTGAGCCTTGCGGTTCTTCTTGATCTTGAAGTTAAGGGTCTTCAGTCCCCAGTACTCGGACTTGGCGATCTTGCCGCCGCCAGCCTCGATGATATCCGAGAACTCTTTGGTCAATGTCTCGACCTGCTGGTTCGAGACGTCCTGGCGAGCCAGGAACACGTGCTCATAGAGCGCCATGCACAGCCTTTCTCTCGTTTCTGTCCCCTCCGGCGCAAAGCCCCTTATGGGCCGGGAAAGGCCCACCAGGCACCCAAAGAGCGTAGACCCGGAAAGCCGGACCAGTGGTCCTACGGCAAGCGCCGCCTTTCCTCGAGCCTTCGACCGGAGCGGGTGATGGCGCGCTTTATACCTGGAAATGGGCCGGAGGCAAGGGCCGGGACATGGAAAAAGGCCGCCGCGCTAGTGTCCCGATTCCGAAGTTCGCCAAACTTTGATGCTGGCGGTCCGAGCGAACTTCGGAATCAGAAGGGGCACTAGAAGCATAGTCTTACTAGTGTGATTCAGATCGAGAAATTCGCTCCAAACCGTGCCCCGAGAGGCGGCGAATTTCTCGATCATCACACTAGTCGCGCAGCGGCCTCTTGCAGTGCCCGAACTCTTGAAGCTGGCCGGACTTTAGAAGTCCATGCCTCCCATACCTCCCATGCCACCCATTCCGCCCATGCCACCGCCGGGCATTGCCGGAGCAGCCTTCTGCGGCACATCGGCAATCATGGCTTCGGTGGTGATCAGCAGGCCCGAGACCGAGGCTGCGTCCTGAAGGGCCGTGCGCACGACCTTGGCCGGATCGATCACACCCTGAGCGACGAGATCGCCGTACTCGCCGGTTTGGGCGTTGTAGCCAAAGGTGTACTTGCTGTTCTCCAGCACCTTGCCGACGATGACCGAGCCATCGTCACCGGCATTCTGCGCGATCTGGCGGGCCGGCCAGGACAGCGCCTTCTTGATAATGTTGATGCCGACCTTCTGGTCTTCGTTCTCGACCTTGATCTTGTCGAGGGCCGCGATCGCGCGCAGCAGCGCCACGCCGCCGCCTGGGACGATGCCTTCCTCGACTGCGGCGCGGGTTGCATGAAGCGCGTCGTCGACGCGATCCTTACGCTCTTTCACTTCAATCTCGGAACCGCCGCCGACCTTGATCACGGCGACACCGCCGGCGAGCTTCGCGAGCCGCTCTTGCAGCTTCTCACGGTCGTAGTCCGAGGTGGTTTCCTCGATCTGCGCCTTGATCTGCTTCACGCGGCCTTCAATGTCGGACTTTTTGCCGGCGCCATCGACGATCGTCGTGTTCTCTTTGTCGATCGAGACGCGCTTGGCTTTGCCGAGCATGTTGATCGTCACGGTCTCGAGCTTGATGCCGAGATCCTCGGAGATGACCGTACCGCCGGTGAGGATCGCGATGTCCTCGAGCATGGCCTTGCGACGGTCACCGAAGCCCGGTGCCTTCACGGCCGCGACCTTGAGGCCGCCGCGCAGCTTGTTGACGACCAGCGTGGCGAGAGCCTCGCCCTCGACCTCTTCCGCGATGATCAGGAGCGGCTTGCCGGTCTGCACGACTGCTTCGAGTAGCGGCAGCATGGGCTGCAGGCCCGAGAGCTTCTTCTCGTGGATGAGGATGTAGGGGCTCTCGAGCTCCGTCGTCATCTTCTCGGCATTGGTGACGAAGTACGGCGAGATATAGCCGCGGTCGAACTGCATGCCCTCGACGACATCGAGTTCGGTTTCGAGGCTCTTGGCCTCCTCGACCGTGATCACGCCCTCGTTGCCGACCTTCGCCATGGCCTTGGCAATGATCTCGCCGACCTCGGCGTCACCGTTGGCGGAGATGGTGCCGACCTGGGCGATCTCGGCGTTCGACGTGACCTTCTTGGCCTTGGCCTTGAGCTCGGCGACGACGGCCGCTACGGCGAGGTCGACGCCCCGCTTGAGGTCCATCGGGTTGGCGCCGGCTGCGACCGACTTCGCGCCCTCCTTGACGATCGCCTGAGCGAGAACGGTGGCGGTCGTGGTGCCGTCACCGGCGACGTCGCTGGTCTTGCTCGCGACCTCGCGCAGCATCTGCGCGCCCATGTTCTCGAACTTGTCGGCGAGCTCGATCTCCTTGGCGACGGTGACGCCGTCCTTGGTGATCCGGGGAGCGCCGAACGACTTCTCGAGCACGACGTTGCGGCCCTTGGGGCCGAGCGTCACCTTCACTGTGTTGGCGAGTATGTCGACACCGCGCAGCATCCGCTCGCGGGCGTCCTGGGAAAACTTGACTTCTTTGGCTGCCATGTTGGCTCACTCACTATCGTCTGGGGGGATGAGCCCGGACCGAGCCAAGGTGCCTTGGGCCACCTGGCAGTCCGGTGTTCCGGTGTCTGCTCAGGCGGCGGCCTTCACGGAGACCTTGCCTTCAAGAATGCCGAGGATGTCGCTCTCTTTCATGATGAGGAGATCCTCGCCGTTGATCTTCACTTCGGTGCCGGACCACTTGCCGAAGAGGACCTGATCACCGGCTTTTATCTCGAGCGGGACGAGCTTGCCGGCTTCGTCGCGGGCGCCCGGGCCGACGGAGATCACGACGCCCTGCATGGGCTTTTCCTTGGCGGTGTCGGGAATGATGATGCCGCCAGCGGTCTTGGTGTCCTCCTCGACGCGGCGGACAACCACGCGATCATGGAGAGGGCGGAACTTCATGGGTTCATCCTCTTGAATTAGCGATGATTTTCTGACTGCCGGCCGGGTGGTGCCCACCTGGGCGCGGCTGCGGGGCGTGGCCGGGACAGGAGCCCGTTCGGCGCCGTCGGCGGCCCCGCATCGGGTATATGCGGGCGGCGCTTAGCACTGTCAAGGCGAGAGTGCTAAAATTGATCGCCCGCTGGTTAGCGCTGCAAGGCAGGCCAGTTCTGGAGGCGACGGGCTGCCTCGGCCATATCCTCCGTCGATCCGGCATAGGAAAAGCGGATGAACCGGCTGCCCCGACCGGCATCGAAATCGACACCCGGCGTCGCCGCGACGGCGGTCTCGTCGAGCATCCGTTTGGCAAAAGCAAGGCTGTCGTTCGTGTAGGCGCCGACGTCGGCATAGAGGTAGAAGGCCCCGTCCGCAGGCACGATCTCCGTGAGGCCGGCCTTGGGCAGAGCTGCGAGCATAAGGTCGCGGTTCGCCATGTAGACGCGCTTGTTCGCTTCGAGCTCGTCCATGCCATCGAAGGCGCCGAGTGCCGCAACCTGCGAGACGGCCGGCGGAGAGATGTAGAGGTTCTGTGCGAGCCGCTCGACGGGGCGCACCAGTTTCTCCGGCACGACCATCCAGCCGACGCGCCAGCCGGTCATGGAGAAGTATTTCGAGAAGCTGTTGATGATGATCGCGTCGTCCGAATACTGGAGCGCGGTAGCTTGGGGGACTCCATAGGTGAGGCCCTGGTAGATCTCGTCGGAGATGAACCACGTGCCCGTCTGGCGGCACGCGGCAACGATCTCCTGAAGGCGCTGCGGCTCCAGCATCGTACCCGTCGGATTGGACGGGCTCGCGATGAGCAAGCCGGCGAGGCGCTCGCGCGCCGCCGCATCGATTACCTGCTGGGCAGTTGGCATCCAGCGAGTCGAGGGGCCTGTTTCCAGCATGACCGGGCGCTGGCCGAGCGCCGTCAGGATGTGGCGGTAGCAGGGATAGCCGGGCGAGGGCAGGGCCACGGCATCGCCGGCATCGAACACAGCCAGAAACGCGAGCACGAACGCCGCCGACGAGCCGTTCGTCACAACGATCCGCTCCGGCGAAACCTCGACGCCATACCAATCGCGGTAAAGCTGAGCGATCCGTGCCCTGAGCGGCTCCATGCCGAGCGCCAGCGTGTAACCGAGCTTGTCGCTGTCGAGCGCGCGGCGCACGGCATCGCGCGCCGCCTTCGGTGCGGCCGTCGCCGGCTGGCCGACTTCCATATGAATGACATGGGCGCCGGTGGCTTCCTTGGCCGCGGCGGCGCTCATCACGTCCATGACGATGAAGGCGTCGATGCCGCTGCGCTCGGAGGCGGCCAATGCGCGGTGCGCTGCGGCCAATCTGCTCGCGTCGCTCATGTTGTCTCCTGGTCGCAATGCGGGACGCGGCCCTGCTGCCCGCGGGTGGCCATTGTGTTGGGCCACACAAGCTGTGTCATAGTGCACCCGTGCCGCGATGGGAACATGCGGCGCTCAGCTTCAGATGGTCACGATGCCGCCGTGCGGCGCCGACCCAGAAAAACGCATCGAGGAGAGGACCGCCGCCATGGCCGAGCCCATCACTATCGAGTTCACCCGCTTTTCCGCCTTTTACAGCCCGCTGATCGCGACCTTCGCGGGCGGCTTCCTTCAGGACGAAGGCTTCGACGTGAAGCATCGCGTGTCGCCGGCCGGCAAAACGGCCATTGACAGCCTGCTCGACGGTAGTGCGCACGTTGTGCAGTCGGCGCCCTCGCAGGGGCTGCAGTCGCTTGAGCGCGGCGAGAAACCGAAGGCGCTGCACTTTGCGCAGATCAACGAGAAGGACGGCTTCTTTATCGCCGCGCGCAAGCCGGACAACAATTTCACCTGGGACAAGCTCAAGACAGGTGAGATCCTTGTCGACCACGGCGCACAGCCGCTCGCCATGTTCAAGTACGCGTGCCATCGCAAGGGGCTCGACTTCAAGAGCGCGAAAGTCGGGGATGCCGGCATGGGCAAGAACGATGCAGCCTTCCGCGCCGGCCGCGGTGACTACGTGCACCTCCAAGGACCGGGGCCGCAGCAGCTCGAGCACGATGGCGTCGCCCATGTCGTCGCGTCGCTCGCTGATGCGATCGGGCCGTGTGCGTTCTCGAGCCTCGCCGCGACGCCGGCCTGGCTGAAGACCGATGCGGCACACAAGTTCACGCGCGCCTATCGCAAGGCCCGCGCGTGGTTGCTCGCGACGCCCGCTGCCGAGGTCGCGAAGAAGGAGCTGCAGTTCTTCCCCGGCATTGACGAGGGTGTGCTGCGGGACACGATTGCCGTTTATCAGAAGCTCGGGAACTGGACGCCGCACGTCGAGATCACGGACGCGGCAATGGCAGCCACGCAGGACATCTTTCTGCACGCCGGGCTGATAACGAAGAAGTACGACTTCAAGGATGTTGTCGCGCCGCCCCCTGGCGGTTGAACTGCCTGAAGAATGAGCGCTCCGGATTTTGACACAACCGGCGAATCACCCGATCCCTTCGAGGAGGGATCGGGGGATGACATGGCGCTCAAAGCCACTTTCGAGCTTGAGCATAGTGAGCTGCAACTCGGCAATGGCCCGATCGCGGGCGTCGACGAAGCCGGGCGCGGCCCCTGGGCGGGGCCCGTTGTTGCGGCAGCCGTCATTCTCGACCCCGAATGTATTCCTCCAGGGATCGCCGACTCGAAGGCCCTCGACGCGGATACGCGAGAGGCACTTTTCCCGCGCATCATGGCGACTGCCCGTGTTGGCGTCGGCATTGCCGATGTCACCCGCATCGACCAGGACAACATCCTGAATGCCACCATGTGGGCAATGACGGTTGCGGTGAAAGCATTGCCTGGCGCGAAGACGCTCAAGCCGAAGCTGGTGCTCGTCGACGGTAATCGCGCGCCGCGCTTTGCCTGTGCCGCTCGCACGATCGTCAAGGGCGATGCCCGCTCGCTGTCGATTGCCGCAGCGTCGATCATCGCCAAGGTGACGCGCGACCGCTTGATGATTGCGCTCGGCCGTGAATTTCCAGGCTATGGCTTCGAGCGCCACAAGGGCTACGGCACGCCCGAACATGCGGATGCGCTCACGCGGCTCGGCGTGACGGAGCATCACCGCCGCTCGTTCCGCCCCGTGCAGTTGGCACTTGGACTGGTGACGGCCGATCGCGCCGAAGGCCTCAGCCTCGCCGATGCTCCTCAAGGCGCGGCATGATCTCGACGAAGTTGCAGGGCCGGTGACGGTTATCGAGCTGCCACTTCAGGATCTCGTTCCAGCCATCCTTGCAGGCGCCCGGCGAGCCCGGCAGGCAGAAGATGTATGTTCCCCGTGAAACGCCGCCGCAGGCCCGTGACTGTATGGTCGAGGTCGCGATCTTCTGAAACGACATCATGTGGAAGAGGATCGAGAAACCGTCGATCTCTTTCTCGAAAAGCGGCTTCAAGGCTTCGGGCGTAACGTCGCGCCCCGTAAAACCTGTGCCACCCGTCGTGATCACCACGTCGATCGAGGGATCGGCGATCCATTTCTCGACGCGGGCGCGGATGGCCGGAATATCGTCCTTCTCGATGGCGCGGTCGGCCAGCTCATGCCCGTCCGCCTTGAGTAGCCCCGCCAGCGTGTCCCCCGATTTGTCGTCGCCTGCCGTCCGGGTATCGGACACCGTCAGCACAGCGATGCGAACGGGGATGAACGGGCGTGTTTCGTCGAGCCTGGGCATCAGCCGGCGCTCCTCGGTCTCTCTGGCGCAGTATAATTAGCATTCTCCCAGTTTGGCGCCGCAGCGTCATCTGTTGCGCGCGGGCGACGTGGAACTCGTTTCACACAGGATCGTTATCGCACTGCGGGATGCGCTTCACATCCGTGTCACGCCGGACTAGTATCCCGGCGTCGTAAAACAAAATCCGAGTGCGATTCGGACAGGGAACTGTCAGGACTGCCTGCTCGTGAATCTATCGACAGCGCAACCGCATGCCTTTCCGGCTCTTGTCTTGAACGCCGATTTTCGGCCTTTGAGCTATTATCCGCTTTCGCTCTGGAGTTGGCAGGACACGATCAAGGCAGTGTTCCTTGATCGCGTGAACATTGTTTCCGAATATGACCGGGTAGTGCGCAGTCCCTCCTTCGAGGTGAAGCTGCCGAGCGTCGTGTCGCTCAAGGCCTACGTGAAGCCGGCGCTCTATCCCGCCTTCACCCGGTTCAATGTCTTCCTGCGCGACAAATTCACCTGCCAATACTGCGGGACGAAGAAGGAACTGACGTTCGATCACCTGATCCCGCGGTCGCTCGGCGGTCTCACGCGCTGGGACAACGTCGTGACTGCGTGCTCGCCGTGCAATCTCGCCAAGGGCGGCTATCTGCCGGAAAAGATCGGCATGCGGCCCATGCAGTGGCCCTATCGGCCGACGGTCTTCGAGCTGCATCGCAACGGCAGGCTCTTTCCGCCGAACTACCTGCACGAGAGCTGGCTCGACTATCTCTATTGGGATACCGAACTCGAGCCTTAGTTATTTTCGCCGCGGGCTGCTGGGAAGGGGTGCTCCGCCTTCCGACTTGGTGCGTCGCGCCAAAGGCGCGCCAGAACAATGCTCCGAGGCGGCCATGCATTAGCGTGTCTGGACAACGCACGCCCAATTTGCGCGAATGAGCGCTGAAGCGTCGGACTTGAAATTCACCTGAGTTCGCGAGAGGCAGGGAGTGAATTTCAAGTCCGTTGCTTTAGCTGCCTCCCGCGTCCGCGACGAGGCCCACAAGATAAAACCCAGGAGGAAGCCATGGCCGCAGGCAAGTTGACGGTACGCAACCCCGCGCGCGAGCGCCTTCAGAAGGGCGAACTATCGATCGGCATCGGGCTGAGGCAAGCGCGCACGGTCGATATCGCGCCGGTCATGGTGCAGGCGGGCTACGACTGGCTGTTCATCGACCTCGAACACAATTCCATGACGCTCGACATGGCCGTTCAGATCTCGGTCACTGCCAATGCCGCGGGCATCTCGCCCATCGTGCGCGTGCCATTCGGCCAGTATGACATGGCAACGCGTGCGCTCGACGGCGGCGCCTTCGGCATCGTCATCCCGCACGTCGACACCGCCGAAGAGGCGCGCGTCGTTGCTAATCGTCTGAGGTATCCTCCGGTCGGACACCGTTCGGCGGCCGGCGCCATGCCACAGCTCGGCTTTGCTGCCGCGTCTGCTGCCGAGGCGACGAAGCTCGTCAACGACAACCTGCTGGTCGTCGTGATGCTCGAAACGCCAACGGCGATCGAAAATTCCGAGGCCATCGCCGCCGTACCCGGCATCGACGTGCTGCTGATCGGCACCAACGACCTGACAATGGAGATGGGCCTGCCGGGCCAAGTTACGCATCCGGACGTCGCCAAGGCCTATGAGAAGGCTGCCGCGGCCTGCAAGAAGCATGGCAAGTGGCTCGGCATGGGTGGCGTCTACACGGACGAGGGCATGTCGAAATACATCGGCCTCGGCGCTCGCATGATCCTTGGCGGCAACGACCTGCCGTTGCTCGTGCAAGCAGCGACGGCGCGCGCGCAGTTCCTGCGCAAGTACCAGTAGCGAACGTCCGGTGCGGGGGACTGGGCGGGAATATGGAGCCGACTGCCGGTTGCCGATGGCGGCCGGCGTGCTGCCCCGTGCCAGGGTGCACGCATGATCGGCACTGCGGCCGCGGGGATCGTCGGCGCCTCGATCCTCGTCACGTCCTTCATATCCGGTGTGTTCGGCATGGCGGGGGGGCTCAT